>JAABUO010000477.1_pt1 | contig 78285 bp, 80 predicted proteins | sample 5559291 | NCBI WGS metagenome assembly JAABUO01 (sample SAMN10711878, study PRJNA513372) | rock metagenome | isolation source: Antarctica rocks | place: Antarctica: Victoria Land, Finger Mt sud
AGGGGATGGGAGAGGCTTTTCTTGTGAGAAGCGGTTTGTAGGGAGGGGAGGGGGGGTTGTGGGGCATGTAGGGGTAATTGGGGAGGGATGGGGAGAGGGGATGATAGGAGGGGAGAAGAGTGGAAAGGGAGAAGGGGGAGGAGAAGGGAAGGAAATGTCGTAGAGGGCTCGGAAGAGAGGATAGGGTGAGATGGGAACAGGAGAGGAGAGGAGGGGAGGAGATGGGGGGAGGATGTGAGGGAATGGGAGAGGGAAGAGATGATTGGGCGAGGAGAGGATGAGGAGGGAAGAGGAGGGGATGTGAAGAGAATGGGCAAGAGGAGGAAGGTGAGGTTGTGGGGTATGCAGGGGTAACGGGGAAAGAAGGAGGGAGAGGAGAGAGGAGAGGAGAGGAGAGAATGATGGGAGGCGTTTTGATGGTATGAAATCTTAGGTAAGGGTTTGAAATTGAAGATGAGGTTTTCCTTGTGAGGGATTGAGATGAGGGCAGAGGGAGAAGATATGAAAGCGAGATGGGACCATTGAGGGATTGGTTCCGCAGATGTAAGAGATGAAGTAGAGCGGAGAGAATCAAAGAGAGAATTCTGCGCTGCGTGCAGGTACAGCCTGCCACTACCTCATTCACGACTACAACCCCAAATGGGGAATCGGGATCTGGAAGGCCCCGCTTTTAAATTCTGTTCCTAGCAAGACCCTATCTATCGGCGTTCTTCTTCGTTCGATGCTTATCATACCGTTTCGCGATCTTTTCTGTCCCCATCTTCTCTGTTTCAGACGTGAAAAAGCTGGTGGTCAGACATGGGAGATGTATGTGGAGGTATGCGGACGGGACCTTGGCGTTCTGCTTACGGGATACATATGTAAGGCTTCTCGAATGGCTGGAGCTGCCGCCCTCTCTTCTTCAATCTGACTCGTGTTAGTGCCTGCACGGCTTACACATCAGATAGCTCATTGTCTAAAACGTTAAAGCTGTAGACTGCATCTGGATTGCGAGGTTGCCACGCTAGGATACTGCTTGGGATTGATATCTGGGGGTGGCGGAAAGCCCGCGTGTTTTTTCTCTTCCCTAGCATCGTGTAGTGTGGCAGAAGACGTTGGAATTTCTAAGAACTTGGGCTGAAGTATCGGGAATATGTGAGGTTGTGACAGAAATAATGCGATGCCCGCATGGATCTGGTGCAAGAGAATATGGTTCCATTAGTATACAATCCTTACGCGGAGATCGACAGAGTTATATCGAGTAGGTAAAATTTCGCTAAACCGATGAGAAATGACAAATCGGGGTAAGAAGATGAGGAATCGTTGAATGGGACACGCTGCTTTACATAACAAGAAAATGTGTATAGTGATATTTGCAGGCAGATGTACCTTAGGTCCTCGGTGGCTTGTTTTGGGGCCGGGGATCGATCATAGACATATCCGACGCTAAACGGCGACGAAAACGGAGAAATTCGATCTTCGTCCTTTCGCTTGAATCACCTCTTGGGATCTGATCAACACGTTCCTGAAGAAATCTAGATAGGAGTTCTCCTTTCCGATTGTGGATGACCCACTGAGGGTTTCCTCGAAATATGTGCATGCAATAGAAGAGGCACATCACATCCTTGGATGTGTCATTGTCTGACTAGTTCGCCTTGTGAGCTAAGCTTGAGCTTCTTATTCGAGAGGCTTACAACAAAGCCCCATAGAAGGCCTATCTTCGGCCAAGCTCATTGCTACCGCTTCCCTACCTTGATAAACATTTCTTATCAAGATAGAGCTCGAGCCAAAGATCCAATAGGTATCAGGGCACGGGATACATCTATAATTCACGAGGTTTTGGCCCTGAACAGTACCGGTGTACTTTCCGCTGCAAGCGCTTCCCTCTCATCCACCGTCAAATCGCTCTCTGCCTTTCGAAGCCTTACGAAACCAGCCAGGATGACCAAAGCTGTTGCAGCGCAGGCAAGTTGATACCAAAACACGTTTTGATAACTTCTTTTCAACCCGAGACCCGCGGTTTCCGTCTGGATAAAGTCCGCAAAAGCGAGCAGAAAGGCGATTCCTAGGTAGAGTAAACTGTTGATCAATGCACCTGCGAGACCCTGTCGCTTTGATGAGAGATTCGTGGTTATGAAAATGTTGACCACATTGAAAGTGATGTCAATTCCAATTGTCGCACAAACCATCGATGGAAAGACATAAGCCCAGTAGTTCGCACCGATAGGAGCTACCGCAAATAGCACGGATGGCACTGTCCAGCCGAGTCCGGCAACAATAACCAACATCGTACCTGGAATGAGATGAAGAACGTACCCTCCCAGGATTGAGACAAGGATTCCTCCAACGCACATGGGACTGAACCATGCTGAAACTTGTAGGGGCGTGGCCCCCATAATGTCTTGCATATAGAGCGTCCCGTAGAGTAGGAATATTCCAAGGCACCCATATGAGAAGAAAAGGGCTATAAAAAGAGGTTTGATATATGGAATACAGAACAGGTCGAATGGTAGAAGTGGATTCTTAGCGACATAGCCTTCCACGTAAGTAGCGAGGCCGAGGAGTAAGGAGCCTATGATAAGCAAAATATAGACATATGGTGTTTTCCACTGAGTGGGTGCTCCGAGTAATTGCGAAGACTACGAAGATCAGCCCGGAGACAATGAGCGCCGTTCCCAGCCAGTCCATATCCACGCTCATCTTTTTATCCTCTTGGAAATCATTCGGTACAGTCAAAATAGCAGCGATAGTAGTAGTAAATAGCAGGATTGCACCTATCCAGAAATACCAGCCAAATCTTAGGAATTGCCCCGTCAGACCTGCAATGAAAATCCCAAAGAAGAATCCCAGAGGTGCTGAGCCGCCGTAGAGACTGAAGACCAGATTTTTGCGTGGACCCGGTCGGTACATGTTGCTCATCAAAGAAACTCCAGAGGGCAAAAAGGCTGACGGCCCCAAGCCTTGGAGAGCACGGCAAAAGTCTAGCATGAGTTCATTGATAGCAAATCCTGCAATCACGGACCAAACGCAGAACCATATCAACCCAAGGATGAAGATCGGGTAAGCGCCGTATTTGTCTGCCAAACGACCGAAAGGCAAGAGAAATGCTGCCGTCACGAGGGCAAAAGCGCCCGCTGGCCAGACTACTCCGGCTTGAGGGATGTCGAGCTTGACGAGAAGAGTCGGAAGAATGACGTTGAAACCAGACACGAAATATTCCTACAGTGGATCAACATCGATCACGGGAAATGTGTCCTCTGTCCTGCCAGATGGTAACTTACGGCCATAAACTGTAAAGCAATAACCGAGTAACAGAAGAACACCTCCGCTCCCGGAGATTTGAGTTTCGCTGGCCTTTCTCTCCCAAGCCGTTCGATGCGCTGCCGCTCCGTTTCTGCAGCCTCGTGTTGTCCGCCTTCAGGAATCGAAAGCTCTGAATTGGATCCATCCGGTTTCTCGGGGTTACCAGCCACAGGAACCGCATATTCAGATTGATACTTAGGCCCTGTAGGATTCTCGGCAGCGCTGTCATGGTCCATTATATCTTGAGAATCTCCACGGAAGCGATTGTAGTTTCAGAGATAGTCCAGGTTACTTCGCGACGGAGTCCTGTCTCTCGATAAAAATGCTGACAATGTGGAAGGCGAGCAGAAGGGTGCATGAGCTCTATGCGTGCAGAGAAGGACTGCAAGCCAAACGCCAATTCAACTACGTTAGTGCTTCCTATATAGAAGGTATTTAAGGTAAACATTACTATAAGTCTAATTTCTGTTCGCGCTGCTTGCCTGATTAAGGATTGAAATTTGACAATCGGCGATCCGACTGCGGGGTGCCTCCAGGCGTCCAAGAAACATAAACTATAGACGCAGGGCGGTATTTATCGGAGTATTCAAACCAAGCACTTTTTGAATTACAAAGTCCGCTTGTTCGCACACTCGATTAGAACCGCCCCGAGTTAGTAATGCTCTTTAACAAGACGCGTTTCTAGAATTTCCTAATCTCCAGAATCTTGGACTCTCAGACAGCTGCCCTTTCCGGATCTTCATCATTGGTACTATGGCTGATAATCAAAAGGTATACGCTTTGACTGTCCACCACCTTCCATGGAGTTGACCAGCTAAGCTTATAGTAGCTCGTGCTGTATTCGTGGGTTGGGTCCCAATGGGCTGGTGTTGCTCATCTTGGACTCGCTGAGAAGGGGTTCAGCAAGAGCGAGGTTGAGATCAAGGAAATCGACCTTAGTAGGGGTTTCCCATTTGTAAGGGGAAAAGACACTGACAATCGTTGATACAGTCAAGGCCGGAAATTTCAAACCCGAGTATCTCAAGGTAAATCCAAACGGGACGGTGCCAACATTGATAGCTCCATCGTTAAGCGAGCCGCTCGTCGACACCCGGCCAATCCTGGATTTCCTTGACCAATCTCGACCTTCTAAGGACAGGCCAGACCTGACACCTGTCGGTGCACAAGACAAGGCCGCGGCCAATGCATTGGTCGAACTCGTTCACTCGAGCGATCTTGAAACCGGTCTCGTACTTTTCGGATGCTTAAGCAACGACGAGATCGATCGAATAAAGGCTTCTCCATTGTTCGCCTACCTCGCTGCCCGGAATGTTGCACTTGAACAGTACCTTTCCGCCGATTCGACGAACCAATTTTATGGCGCCAAGATCAAAGAAAATGGTGGCCTTTACCATCTCTTCACCGACGCGCCACAAACGGATCGTGATGCCTTTTTCAAAGATACTGCAGCCGGATACCAGAGGTTCGCAACCGGCTTGGACTTACTTGAGCGCCAGATACGTCTTCCTTATGCCATTGGAGATCACGTAACTGTGGCTGACTTGCACATTGTTCCGTGGCTATCTCACGCTCTATGGGCGCTTGGGACAATCGACAGATCTGATTTCTCGAAGCTTGAGGGACGTATTCAACTGACGGTTCCTGACTTCAAACTTGGACCAAGAATTCGGGAATGGTGGAGTAATTTTGGCAAACGTGACAGCTTTCAACAGGTCTTTAACGTGCTCCACTAAGACGCTGATATGACTGATATCAATTTACCATATCTGCAGAGTTCCGCTATAGGTTCGCTCGACACAGCGTTTCCTCTCCAGGGTGGTTCTGACCGTATGAATGATTTGTCATTTGATGGCGTTCCTCCCATCTATCAAGGCCTTCCAGTTGCTCTGGCGGTACGAAGGTTTAAATCAAGCGATCCTCGCCGGAGGGTCCGAGTCCCAGAATCCTCAAAATCATCAGATTGCATCGTTCCAGTAGGGCTGTGGAGATGACTAGCTAGCCGCCACTTATTACCTACCTCAGGCAATTCTCTGTAGCTAGCTCTTCCTCTTCACGCACCCCAGTAGCCAATACGATCCTATGAATCTATCGGGCCAATAGCGTACGTTGTTTGGATCGCCAGCCAGTCAGGGTCCATCCACTAACCCTCATTCATCCGCCGATCCCATCGACACTGAACTAGTTGGTCAAGCCGGCCTTCTTATACCCTTGATCATTGGTGACGGTGAGAATATGTCTCCACCATAAACGACGGTAAAAGCATGCGATGTGCTGCTGTTTCTAATGCGATATGACAGGCTTTGCGGCTAGATATGATCTCTAGCCGCCGCTTCGGGGCGGCTACTCCTAGTTGCGTCAGCCTAGAGTTGAGGCACTATGAGCTAATGGTGGTCAACTCGAATGCGAGACTCCGTATTGGCTTTCCATGTCAAGCATTTCACAGAGTATCCGCAATCTTGTAAACAAGCTTCTCCCCACTAACCTTCCCATCCCTCATCTCCTGCATTCCCTCCAAAACCCCCTTCAAACCGTCCGGCCTCACGCTGGGCGGATGCACCTTCAGCTTTCCTTGCTCCAGCAACTGTCCTGCCAGCTTCCAGAACATGACGCCGAACTCAAAGTCCTCTTTACTCGCCGGTCGGCCGTAGTCGGTCAGGGGCTCCCCGGTGGCAGTGTACGCCAGAGTACTCTTACTCTCTACATCCTTTCGTGGGCATTCGATTGGCTCAAGGGCGCTGTAGATGCCACCGGTAGTGGAAAGGGCGTCGGCACACGTCTTGGCACTCGCATCGATGGAGATAGTGTCCACGGCGTGTTTTAGCTTGTCGGCCGCGAATTTGCGGATTTTACTGCCGCAACTGGGATCTTTGTAGTCGAAAGCTTCGTTGGCTCCCAGAGTCTTGACCAGGGAAAAGTTTCGCGGTGAGCATGTCGTGATAACGGTAAGGTTTGAGCTGGGTATCTCGAATCAGTAAATTTCAGTCTTTTAAAGTGTCTGTTTGGGAGCCTTGCAATTTTGCGAACTGGATGGCGAGAGTACCAGTGGCGGTGCTGCCGCCATAGATGAGTAGTGGGAATGTTTGCTTAACCGGTTGAGTTGGAAACGGCAGCTTCAGCGATTGGTAGAGAGCCTGGCCGACGGTGGTACTGCAGCAGAATCTCAACAACGCCGATATTCGTCGAAAGATGGGGGTTGACAAAAGTCGTACATGCCTACGCCCAGCGTTGCGGCTTCCTCGAAGCTCATGCCATTCGGGATCGGGATTTGCAAATCACCTTTTGCAGTGACATACTCAGCGAAGGCGCCATCCTCGTAGTTGTTGCCATTGCTTCCATGAATGAAGCCGCAAACACGGTCGCCCTGCGCGAATTTTTTTGTTACGTTGTTACCCACTTCCAACACCGTGCCGGCATAATCGCAACCGACTGTAGCGCCCGGTTTGCCCTCACCGTCGACATGTTGCCAGTCGGTCGGGTTGATGGCGACGGCGGCATTTTTGACCAGAATATAGTCATCGCGAAGTTTCGGGATTGGGGTGTCTGGGACGAGGCGAGCGTCTCCGCGGCTCTTAATCACAATCGCCTTCTGCTGAGAAGCCATGATTGACAAGATTAGGAGGCGATAGACTTTGGGACCGCTGTATTGAATTCGTGGTGGTGGATGATGTATTAGTGCACGGCTTCAGTGATGTTAAGACATCAAATATCGATCAAGTCATATCAGTATTGCGGTAAATATATAATGTTCACAGTAACAGTATAACGGCTCAGATATGCAGGATGCATTGGAGGTGGTAAGATCAGAATGCATGTAATGGGAAATGCTTCACACCTATTCGTGTGTTTGTATTGCGGCATAGATTGGTTCGTGCCATTTAGGCAAACCGCACACTGCATAAAAGACAACCAATCGCACGATTTGCTCGAATTGGAAGTACTTTTATGTCCATCAAATGACTGTCATGCATGCATCCAAAGCAGAACGTAGAGTAAGGTACCTTCGATGACTGACACTCTCTATCCGGATAGAGTCTGGGCATCTAATACCTTCATTGGACCGCTTGTGAACGGTTCTGCAGGTGAAGAATTTTGTCGTCTCAAGGCATATCGGCAGATTACCGCCAATGAGTTGGTTTTCATCCACCCATGCCACCTGATAAACATGCTAGGCGTCAACATCGCTCACATAAAGCGTAGTATATTTGATCAAGTTCCACATCAATGTGCACAGAGGTCAGAGATCTCCTCAAGACGATTCTGGCATATTTAGCTTCAAGATCAGGTCGAGTACACCTGAGCGCAGATATGCTGGGATTGGTGGGGTTGATGTGGAAAGATCAAATCTGCATGCGATTAAAGCGAGGTTCCGAGGAAGACCTCCTGTACCTCCGTATGCACTAACAAATTCCGTACCATGGTGAGGTCCCATACAAATTAGGCCACAACGTCCATCTTATCACCGGACCACGGTCTGAAAAGCGAATAGAAGATAGGTACGGAGGTACGTTGCTCGAATCATGGAACGTTGGACAATTGCTTGAGCTTGGACCAAGTGCTCGGCAAAAACTTCTCTCACCTACGAATAGATCGCCTATGCTCACAACTTTCATCAATCCATATTATTTGTGAGTTGACAGTTCTGGTCACACCAGGGTCACGTAGACCTATACACGACAGGATTCAACAAAAATGCCAAAGGAGCACAAGAAGCGCGGCCGACGGGAAGAGAAGAAAAGAAAGCGCGAAGACGTGCAGGAGGACGCTCTGCCAGCAAAGCGGTATAAATCCGAAGACGCGGAAGCAGATGTTGAAATCCTCGCCGGTGATGAAACTCAACATTATGGACATCACGACGTTGCTGCTGCGCCTGGAGAGATCCAATTCTATGGCTTACTCGACGAAGACGAGCAAGAGTACTTCAAGCGAGCCGACGCGATGCTAGAATTAGACCAATTCGCAGATCCTGAGGAGCGCTCTCTTTTCCTTGCCAACGTCTACAAAGAAGCCAACGGGAAGGAGCTGAAGATTGCCAATAGTCAGTCTTGTTCAAGGCTAATGGAGCGACTGATCTTGATGTCGACACCGAGCCAGCTAAAGGCGTTATTCCGGAGATTTAGTGGGCAGTAAGGACGCATAGTGTCAGGCTTCATTTTATCATAGCTAACGCCTGCAGCTTCCTCAATCTAGCACAACATCGCTTCGCCTCCCATTGCTGTGAGACCTTGTTCCTGCAATCGGCACCAGTCGTCAATCAAGAGCTGATAGCTCCATTGGAAGAACAACAGGCTGCAACAGAGAATGGAGAGCCCTACGTATCTATGGAGAACCTATTCTTATACACGCTCAATGAGCTCGAAGGTAATCTTGGCTACCTGATGACTGATCCCTTCGCATCGCATACCATTAGAGTTCTACTGGTTGTGCTTTCAGGGAAACCGATAGCCGACTCCAATACAACGTCGCTTCTACGGAGCAAGAAGAAGGAAAATATCTCTAAAACCGTCCGCAATTCAAATCCCGCAGAAACTAAGGAATTAATTCGAGCTGTACCAGATTCTTTCCACGAAGCGTTAGAGAAGATGATCTCAGGCACAGTCACTCATTTAGATACCACGTACCTTCGGGCACTGGCGTGCCACCCTGTTGGTAATCCCGTTATACAGCTTCTTCTAGAGTTGGAGCTTTCGAGATCTGGAAAGCAAAAAGCCAAGGAGGAAAGCTCGCTTTTCAGAAAGCTTTTGCCTGATGATCCCTCCGAGGAAGGGACCGACACTGTTTCGTTTGTTAACCACCTGCTGTACGACTCGGTAGGGTCTAGGTTATTGGAAGTCATTGTTAGACTTGCCCCTGGTAAAACATTCAAGGCACTGTACCGGGGTCTGTTTCAAGATAAGCTTGGAACCATTGCAAAAAACGAGACTGCAGGGTTTGTGGTAATTAAAATACTTGAGCGATTAAACAAGGAAGATCTCCAGCGAGCAATGGAACAACTTTGGCCGCAAATTGATTTACTAGTTGAGCGACAGCGGACCTCTATCATAAAGATGCTCATTGAACGGTGTAGAATCAGGCTTGTGGACACGGCACCAATTTCTCTGGCAATAGTAGAGGCTTATGGCAAAGAGCCTGCAGAAAGGTTGTCCAGGATGCTAAGGTTGAACACGGTCAATACAGATGGTATGGCCGAGGACCGTAAGAAGCAGGTGGAGAGTCAAGATAGTGGGAAGGCACACGGGTCTCTCCTCGCACAAAGCATGCTTGAAGCACCAGATACGTTGCGTAAGCTCGTTACTGAAGGCCTACTCACGATGGACATTCCCGGACTTATAGGTCTCTCCAAGGACCGGACAGGATCACGTGTATTGCAAAACGCATTAACATTGTCAGATCAAGACATGAAATTCCGACGGGTGCTCATTCAGCGTTTCCTTGGCCACATGGCGGAATTGGCGTCTGACACTATCGCATCGCACGTGGTTGATTCGTTTTGGGATACCACCAGTGGACTTACATTCATCAGAGAACGTATTGCTGGTGAATTGCTTGCGAGTGAATCGCTACTAAGGGAATCATTACCGGGAAGGGCAGTATGGAGAAATTGGAAGATGGACACTTTCAAAACGAAGAAATACCATTGGATATCAGATGCGAAAGAGAAAGACAGCGCTGCAAAGACTGGCATTGAGCTCGCTAGGGAGCGGTTTGCTGCTTCCACGAAAAGAGTTCGACCAAATGGACGACCAACCCAACCCAAATTTAGCAGCGGCGCCAATGGAATTTTGGTTCAGGGCAAAGTCTAATCGCTTGGCGGCGGGAGCTTATGCGTCTCGGGCGCTACCAGACACCTTAATTATGATGACGATACCACACAATTAATGTATGAGAAAAGAAGACCCTACGTGCTTACCATCACAATACATTTCTACCGCACGCTTTTGATTGCGATCATTTTTGTATATATTACTGTTGGAGATTTTCTATACAATATGTCGGTCAATGACTCAAGCTTACCTGAAAGACCTGCTAAGAAGCAGCAAATCCTTGCTCGTGCTGATGAGGTTTCTACTGTTCGTCCAGCCCTGCGACTTTGATCAGGCTGAAGCAGTCTGTCAATCGGCCTGATATAAAAACTAACTGAAACAGCTTTTGAACGCAGTACAAGAGCTTTTGATCCCTTTCATACGCTCAGCAGATGAGGATGCTACTGCGAAACACACAGGTCATGGTCTTCAAATCGGAGGCGGCGGACCTCGGACTGTACTCGTCGAACACCACAAACCCCAGAAGCTGGCCCAACTCTTAGATCTGCAACTACCTGATGTCGGGTTAGGAAAAGATGGCCTTCTCGAATCGCTGAAGCAGATTCTCCAATACTCTGTAAACACCTGGGACCAAGGCTTCCTCGACAAACTCTACACCTCCACCGACGCCGTCGGCGTCGCCTCTGAACTCATTCTCGCTGTTCTCAATACCAATGTTCATGTCTACCAAGTCTCCCCTGCGCTCACTCTTATCGAAAAAACAACCTCTCGCGCCCTCGCCAATCTCTTCGGCCTTACCGGACCCCACGCAGGCGGCATTTCTATTCAAGGCGGATCGGCCTCTAACACCACTTCCATGGTTATTGCCCGCAACACCTTGTTCCCCGATACAAAGGAGCATGGTAACTCCTCTCAGAATCGCAAGCTCGTCCTTTTCACTAGCGCGCACGGTCACTACAGTATCGAAAAGGCAGCCCAAATGCTTGGTCTTGGCAGCTTCGCAGTCTGGTCCATTCCCACTGACTCGGCGGGTCGCATGCTTCCCTTCGCTCTCTCTTCCCAAATCGAAAAGGCCAAGGCTGAGGGACACACACCGTTTTACTTGAACGCCACAGCCGGCACAACTGTCCTCGGCTCCTACGATCCCGTTGCCGAACTTTCCACCATTTGCACCGCTCATAATCTATGGCTGCATGTTGACGCATCCTGGGGCGGTCCGGCGATCTTCTCTTTTACTCATGCGCACAAGCTTAAAGGAAGCCACCTTGCCAATTCCATAGCTGTGAACCCGCACAAGATGATGGGAGTCCCCATCACATGCTCTTTCTTGCTGGGAGCAGATATGCGACAATTCCACGCCGCAAATACGCTGCCTGCTCCATACCTCTTCCATTCCGACGAAACAATCCTGAACCCCAATGCGGAAATCTACGATCTCGCAGATCTGACACTCCAATGCGGTCGTCGCGGCGACAGCCTCAAGCTCGCCCTTGGCTGGATCTTCTACGGCAAGCATGGCTACGCCGCCCATATCGACAATGCTTTCGACACAGCCGCGTACATGGCCTCCTGCGTCTCTTCTCACCCAGATCTTGTCCTTGTATCCGAAAACCCGCCACCTTGCCTGCAAGTATGCTTTTATTACGCACCCGGGAAACAACTGAGAGAAGCCAGGGATGAGAATTCAAAGGCAACGAAGGCGGTAGCGGAGGGATTGGTGACGAGGGGGTTTATGGTCGATTATGCCGCGGGGGAGAGGGGGGCGTTTCTGAGGTGCGTGGTTCATCGGGGGACGAGGAGGGAGACGGTGGAGGGCCTTTTGGTGGCTATAGGAGAGGTTGGGGGGAAAGTGTGGGGGAGGTTGGGTGAGTAAGGGGGTTGGCTGTGGTGGCTGTGATGTCGAATATGGAAGGGGGGAAGGGGGAGAAAAGCGAATAGACTGCTGTTGTGAATGATAAAGGGGTCGGGTTGCAAGCGCTCAGGACACCACCATTCTACGCCATCAACACATAAAATCAATAGATCATAGCATAGAACATATAAATGCCATAAAGTATCTTTGATTAACCCCCCTTTTCCCACATCTACAACCCCTCGATAAACGTAAACACCAAAACAAAACCTAGCCCCGAACAGCAACAAGCTCCTCGATATCAGGACACACCCTTTTCCCCCCATAGGCCCCAGCAGATTTTATTTGCAAATGTCGTACTTGAAGTGACACAAACGTCGTATTTTGTAAAGTATTTGCAGTGGCATCACAGCACCGCAGAGAAATCTTCAATAAAAGAGGAAAAGGGTAAAGCGGGATGTACTAAGAGTGGTGTTGTAGTAGTAGTAGGATATGTGGATGACATATAACGGATCATGAGCATATTGATGGACTGGAAAGATTGATACGTTTGTGAGAGGCAGTTGTGATGGCGATAAGATGACCAATACATTAATTCAAGAATAAGACCTTTATTCCTTTTTCAACTGAGAGAAACTCAGCCACCAGGGGGTAGACGGCCACTTTTGCCTCCAAACCGTAAATAGTTGAATTATTGGATGAAAAGAGCTAACCCGTTTCCGAAACGTAGATGTCAAATTATGGAAGTTTCAGAACTTCGGAGATGACTCGGTTTGAATTTTGGTAGAAGATAAAGAGATATCCTAGGAGATCTAAAAGCCAGAGAGGCTAACGAGTTCAAGCAAATGACCTCCATGCTTACTGAGGTGGAAATATCATGCATCCAGCGACCCCTTCATAATCTAAAAACGCCTTCCCCTTTCACCCTAGCTTTTCCACACCCTTCCTTGCCCCCCCGATCCCAAGCCCCTTTATCTCCTCCCCCCAACATCAACACTACTACTCCTCCCCAAACTAACACTACTGCTCCGCCGCCTCTGCCTCCTCCTCTCCTCCGGATCCTGTGGATGCAGCCCACTAGCCTTAGCAAACAGATTCAGGATATCCGTCAAACTGACTACCCCGGAGAGTCTGCCGCTCATGTGGGCGCCTGGAAGGGCAGCGGCGCTGACGGAGGGGGTGACGGCGAGGGGAAGGAAGGGAGGGGAAGCTTGGGGAAGGGCGGGAGCTTGATGAGGGGGGTGGAGGACCGGGGGGGTGTGGAGGATCGGGGCGGCTGGTTGGGCGAGCGGGGTGTGGGGGTTGGATGCTGAGGGGGAGGGGGAGTCGACGACCCACATTCTGTTGGGAGGAGGGGTTAGTCAGGGGCTTGAATGGGTGGCGATGGGGACGAACCGGTGGGCTTTGGTTGCGACAAGTTTGGCGACGGTGTGCGCGAGGGTGGAGTAGGGGCTGACGTGGAAGACGGGGTAGGAGTCTTTGCCGTCGTTCATGCCGCGGGTGGAGAGGATGACGGAAATGAAGTGGATGCAGGTGTTTTCCAAGAGGGGGGCGGAGGATGATGTGGTGAGGAGCTGGGAAAGTTAATGGGGGAGTTTTTGGATAGTTGCTGCGAGGGTAGGCTTACCTTGACGTCGACATTGGAGATGTTGCCTACGACGTTGTACTGGCTGTCAACGACAGCAAGGGACGTGACGCCTTCGTTGTTCATCAATTTTAGGGCTTCTTTGAGGGGCTTGTCGCCACTGTAGGGTATGATTTAGCATACGCAGTGTCCAGCGTCCCAAGTATAGGAGGCCTACTTGACCGAGATCAATTGTTGAGATCGAATGTTGAGATCTCGAATGGTCTGGGGGTAGAGCTGGTCAATGGAAGGGAAGCTCCGGCCATTGTCCCACAGAAATTGTACGAGCCTCAATTGGCTTAGGATCCCAATAACATTACTCGTGCCCTCTTGGACTACCACAATACGGTGTATGCCACCTCCGAAAGTCTCTACCGCCTTTGTAAGGTTCGCTGTGTGTGGAAGTGTGATATAGGGCTCTTTGGTTCCTAAGCTCTTCGCATCTTGAAGCGGAATATTGAAGCCTTGCTGTGCTTTCCTCGCAAGGTCTCGGAAGATGGATAGGTGTTCTTCGTCAGGTTGCAACTGGCCAGTAGCAAAGAGGAGGTATTGCGTGAGATCGCTATAATCGAAGGTTGCCACCGCCGATCGTTCTTGTGGACTCGAACGGACGAGCAGAACAGCGGCACCAGATTCGGTCAGAAGCTGCAGCAGAGATCAGGGACACGTCTGGCAGTTTCGTAAATGGAATGTGACATCCTACATTCGTAGCTGCCTCCACACCAGTGTCGAGTTCCACAAAACGCAAATCTTGCGGATTGACAAGCTCACCAACACCAATGGTCTGCCAATCACGTCCTGCGAATGCCGGGTCAGCTGAACCAGCTGTCGGAGGGTTATTTAGCAGCTCTTGCATCTGAGCTTGAGAGAAAGATAGATGACGATTCTGACGTGGAGATGGGGGCATGCCACGTAAGTGCTCCGTGAAGCTTTGACGGTGGCTCTGGCTCGGGCTCGAGTTGTGAGCTCGATGTGTAGAAGGAGTCCGTGATGGTGTAGAGCGTATCGAATCCTCGCTAGAGCGAGGAGAGACGCTGTGCGCGTACTTGTTAGCTTCTTCTGCCATCTTTGCGCCGACTATTATTAGACGTTTCTCTTCGAATAACAGAGCTTGACAGCTAAGCCTCAAGGTAGGCGCAAGTAAGTGTTGAGCACGGCAACGACTGAGGACATACTGAATACAGTGGTGAGTTGAACGTCGCGTATAGCGTGATAACAGATATTCTACGTCCACCAAGGTCAAACGACGACGCACCAGAAAATAGACGCTGCGCTTATCGACTTCCCCGCAATCTTAACCGAGGCGATGGCGCTAGTTGGCAATCGGCGTCACATCCGCATATCCCCGACTCAAAATCAAAACATCTCTGCAAGTGCTCGTAGAGAACAGAAACCAACCTCGCAAACGTGATGACGAGCAATTAATATACAGCCCATTCAAAAGCTGGACCCCGAGGCTGTCACTTCCTTGATTTGACAAGGTCTCGTAACGTGACACGTCATGTCTGATCCTTGAAATTGCATGCAGAACCCTAGCGTTGGAAGACAGATGCATACGCAGCCTCATCGTTTGGGAAGAGGAGTTGCTACTTGATCCGTTCAATATGGAAGTTTGAATGTTGAACACTGCGCCCTGCATCGATGGTCCAACGATGATCGCCAAACATTTCGCCCTCCCCATCACTGTCCCAGATTGCCACGATATGAATGATCTCTGAATCACCAGAGAAGCCAGAGGCTCTGAGACCTATAATACATATGAGGAGCAAGGTCCCTTGTTCAAGCAAAGTGTGATATTGCAAACCTATATGTCATTTTTCATTCAACGTACGAAATCGAATTCCTGTGGATATTTTAGCTGAACCGGCCGGGTTTTCTGCCGTGATGAATTTGCAACATTCAACATCTAGCAATCTTAAGCGTCGTGCTCCTCGGAAAACCTCCTCCTAATATACTCCCAAACATCTCCAGTCTAGAGTCTCGTGCATGGCAGGTCTATGTCACGGCTGCAGTCTGTGGCGTGCTTATTTTCCTGTTCAGTACGATACAAATGTGTACAAAACTTTTTCTAATAAAGCAACACCACTTTCATGACGACTGTAGGTTTCTGCATTTCGTCTGCTTTCAATGGCCCGTCCCTGACTACATCTAGATGCATCGATCATTTCAACTGTATGGATATTTTTATGTGATGGTTTAAGAAAATCTTATGCTAAGAGAATGATAGCTTGGCGTCTACATGTACATCGGTTTTACGCGCTTGGGGTCTTATAGAACTGGTTAGGTAAGGTATGATTTCTTAGAGGCACAGCAAGGCTACGGGCGACACTTATGGGAGAACGACCGTGCAACTTTTACAAACAAACAGCAATCAGTACGGATCATAAACAACCTCCGTTTCGTTATGGTTGTCCTGACCTGGTCTTGCAGCTCTTCCCCATATCGAAATTTCTCTACCCTCCAATAGTAATTATATTTCTGGTTAAGCTGTCTCTTCGTCTGCTTTTCGTTAAATTATCCCAGCCTCATAATTGCTTGAGCCATGTCATTTACTTTGGTATAGTCTTCACCTTATTTTACTTCTCCAGCATGGTTTCTATTTTTGATCTCTGCATTCTAGATTCGGGAGAGAACTTTGAATCAGTTCAGACATCTCGCTACCAAGGGACTGGGAATCTCGAAATAATTCAGGGGGCTCAGTAGACATCCTGAGTGATTTCTACCTTCTGGGAATAACTGTTACTCCCATTCTGAAGCTCCCACTTCAGATGAAAGGGAAGATCAGACTTCTCCTGGGTTTTATGACTGAGCCTCTGTGAGTCATTCCAGAGCTTGCGTGCTATCCTATCAAGTTGTCGATCCATGAAGCGCATGCATAAGCAGCTGTGTAGGGCTATGGGCTCAGTACAATTTTACCCAGTCCCAAGACACAACATGGGACGCCATTGATCCGATTAATCTGGTGTAAGTGACAAGCTCACTTTGCACGACTTCATAAAACTAACTAAGGTAGGATATTCGAGATGAGTGTGGGCATCGTTGTTGGGTCGCTCGTGCTTCCTGCCTTCTTCCGGCATGCAGGAAACCCTATCAACGCTTAGCTTAGGACCTTTGCTCGGAGGAAAAACGCCGTAATTAACACTACCATCGTCGCCACCCGAATGGCTGTATCTGAAGTTGACCTATCCCGCGATTCTGGACATTTAGGATACGTTCAAGCCGAACTGAAAGATGAAGATAAGACCTCGCGAAACCGGCGATAGAATTCGTATCATTCCATCCCACGTTGCCACAACTGGCCGACTCGGGAATTTCATGGTCGATTGGGTGCAGGACTGAGAGTGCATAAGTGTCTTTAGCTCATTAGGCTGCGATGTCGATGGAGGTTTATCATGTCAAGATGGGGAATTAGGACTAAGACAGTATGCTGCATCTTATGCTTAATAAAGCTAAAGCGAGTCTTGCTATTTCGTTGCGTTTCTCATATCACTTTACCTGGAGATGTCCATGTGGATAATCGATGTCCTCGATGCTGACAGACTATTGATTCATTCGCCTTAAGCCTGACTTTACCATTGTGCGACGAGAAGAGCCCGAGAAGACTTTGTGGGCAACGTGGCGGTTTCGATGAGATTGGCACTTTTCCTTGAACCTGGCTTGATAGATTGGTAAGCCTTCGGGAAATACTAAGACTTGACGCATTCGCGGCGTTAATAATGGCACGTGCTAGATCATTATGCGATATCCGGGTGTGGGACTACAATACCTCTGATAGGGCCGAATTCAGAAGTTTGAACATGACGGTTCGCTGAGATACCCCTGCTTCTCAAACCGACTTTGCAATCGAATTCTCCAACTCCTCAAGGCAAACCACACATCAACTACGATATCAATAAGCAACGAATCAAAAGTCTTCACCTCCACCGTCTCCACCTGCCTTACCTTCCCCCCTCTTCCACATATCATGTTTCGAGCTTCCTTTAAAGTAGAATCCCCCGTCCCTCATTTTCCCAATTCGGCCAACAGATAGTCCCTACCCGATCTAGTATCTACTGCAACAACAATATTAAAGCATGCTTCGTTGGAAAAACCACTGATCATATAAAATCTTAAAAGAGGAACGGCTGACACCATCCGTCCACCTGGCTTCAACACAGCATAGGTTCCCAACTAAGATCTGCAAAAGATCCAAAACAAGACAAACAAGATCTTCAATCCCCTTACTAACAAAGCACCATCTTTAATACAAGCTCAGCAACTACAGTACACCACAGGTCCTCCCAACCATCCCCCCCCCCAATCTCAAACCTCCCTCCTTATCTTCACATCTCTCACCCCCCCTCAACCGTACATGAACATAACACAACCCCTCCACCCCCCTAACCCCACCACCCAACCTCTCCAGAACCAGAAAACGCGTTCACCTTCCGGCTGCGAGCTCATTGCCATCGTTTCTGATCGATCGATTGTATGATTACTGGATGGGGGAGATGCTGTGCACGAAGGATGCGGGATTCGGAGGGGCGTCAGCCACTGGCGGAGCCATGTAAGAGAGTTTTGGGGCATTTGGGTGATGGGGGGGTGTGGGCAGATGGGTGATGGGGTGATGGGGTGTGGGGTGTTTAAGGGTGCCGGTGAGATCTCAACCATTGCGGGTGGTATGTCGCAATAGCGCATCTTCGTCTTCTGAATGGCTCCCGAACGTAGCATCTCTTCCTTTGTGCACTGGAGTTGATCTTGGAAAGCGGAGACTTGATATATCACCGTAGCCAGTCGTGGGCGAGGGTTGTTTATTTAAAGGTTTCTATGGGGCGGTGGTAGCCACTGGAGTTGTTAACCTTGAGATTGAACTCACTGGACCGCAAGCACCCATCCCATACATATCATCAGAACACTCTCAACAGTTTCAACATTTCTTATTGTACCAACCGCGACGCGGGGAAAGAACACCACATCCCCAATCCTCGTGAACCACCACCATCTCGGTTATTTCTGCCCTTTTTTTTTTTTTTTTTTGGCTTTAGCTGAAGCTATGTAGTAGGCTGTGAAGCATACATATCATTGGGATAAGTTTAATCGGTCCCCACGCGAGGAAGTTCTGCAACAAAGATTCTCCATCCGCAGATATTCCTTCATCGACATCTTTACCCCTCCCTACCATCACACAACCCGCCCTCTGCATACCTTTCCCCTCTTTCACCATCAACCCCGCCCTTTCCCGCCCTTTCCTCTCCTTTTCTTGTCTAAACCCCCAACCCCCAACCCCCAAACCCCGGGTCAAACCGAGCCTCGTCTCATTTTTCAATTGTGTATTGCATGATTTGTGTTGTACCTGCGGGGGGTTGTGGAAGGTGGAAGGGAAAGGGGAAGGGGGAAGGAGAAGGAAGACGGAGAAGGGCGTTGGAGTGGTGGTGTAGGATGGAAGGAAGGATTGAGGGGGATAGAGGAGGAGACGAGGAGGAGGAGGAGGAGGAGGGGGAGGAGGAAGGTGGAAGCGTTCCTGCTCGGCAAGCGTCACCATGTATCTCAGAAGAAAAAACAACGAATTTGCATAGCGAAAACGGCGTTGCGGCACGAGCTGCGCCGAAATAGCGCACTGCAAACATAGATCCACCATACAAACCCTGCGTTCAATCTCGAGCTGCTTCACGCCCTCTACCTCCCCACCCCCCCTCCCCCGCGCCTTACTTCCCCACCACCCCCTCTTTCACGATACCATCCCGCTCTCCAAACCTACCGCAAACCAGTTCGAAAAAAGCGTGCCTACCTCCTATCCTCTACAAAAAAAAAGGGACGTCAGTCCGCCAGTCGAGTTGAGAGATGGCTACCCGAGATGCTCTCGCATCCCTTCCGCACCCCCAAAAAAAATCTCAAATGATCAAAAATCTAGGCACCTTTGTACCAGGGATCGGGAACAGAAGGTGCGTGTGTTAGGGTTGAAAGAGGGAGAGAGGTCGTCGTCGTGGTGTGTGCTTGTCGCTTGGAAAGTTTCTGTTCAAGGGTTTGGTGGGTTAAGACGACTTTGGCTTGGGGAGAGGAGTGTATAGATAGTTGAAAGTAAGCGGAATGAGATCTCGGCACCAGTTCCTTGTTGTGGCAACCGCAGCAGCGCAGTATGAAAAAGCCTCCCTCTCCATGAACCCAAGTCAGCGAGACTCATTTAACTTCAAACGTACCGACCCATCAACAACCACTCCGCTGCTATCACCGTCACCGCACCAATCACCCGTGGGTCGAAGGCCCAGAGTCCTCATGAATAAGACATTAGCTAATATAGATACTAGTAAGTTATCCCCGTCTTTTAATCTCGCAGCAAAGAGGTATCAATCTCGCTAGCAAGTCAAAACAGCAAGCAAGCAAATTAGCGCTATAGCCGTCCGTGATCCGTGGTTCGCCGAAGCCCAAAAATCGAAAACGGTAGGCCGCTTGCACAAGCTGTATGCAAAGCACAAAAAATAGCAAAACCGAACAGCGAGTGATGCCCTCACCAGCACTTAAACCTCGCCCAGAACCCTCCGCGCTGCGTCTTCGCCCCGGGTCGCTCTGTGAAGTCGATGTCGTCTTTTTCGTTCAGCGGGGTTAGCGGCTCTGTTCGGGATGTGGCGAGCCCGTGGCTGAGGAGGGGGTTTGTGCGTTGGGGTTGGTGGGTGCCGGAGGCGGGTTGGCGGCGGGCGGCGACGACGCGGCGGACGATTACTGCGGGGTTTTGTTATCAGCTAGGTTGAAGATAGGCAGATTCGGTAGAGGTGGGGTTTCGTAGTCGGTTCGTCTTGAATAATAGCGAAGAAAATCGGAACTCACAAGCAAAAGTCTCCTCGATATTGACCATCTCCCTCGCACTCGTCTCCATGAATCCGCAATTCCTCGCCCTCGCCCACTCCAGCCCCTGCCGACTCGAAATCACCCTCCCATCTTTCAGATCGCACTTGTTCCCCGCAACAATTTTGACCGGCTGCACGGCGCCCGTGTCTGCCCGGTGGTCACATTCCATGTCGACCATTTGCAGGAAGTGCTCTAGGGTATCGAGGGAGGAGGCAGAGGTGATGTCGTAGACGAGGAGGAAGGCGTCGGAGCGGAGGTTGGAGGCAGCCCATAGGCCGCGGTATTCTTCTTGGCCAGCGGTGTCGGTGAGGGAGAGGAAGTAGGGGTGACCATCGATTGTGCGAGTTACTGAGTAGGAGTCCTCTGGAGGGGGTTAATAGTTGCGCTGGGATTTGGAGAGGTGAAGAGGTACCTATCGTGGGGTCGTATCTTTCGAGGGGGAAGAAGTCAGCCATGTGTGCTGTGCAAGGACGAGGGTTCCGACTCACTCATGCGTCCATTGACTTCTCACGAGCCGTAACGTGATGGACGACTTGCCTATCCATTGTAACTTAAGTCAGCTGTATGCTGGTTGTATCGCGTATGGTTGTACGAGGTGACAGACCACAGCCACCGTCGCCGCATATTGTGATTGATATGCAATTCTCGTCCTCCGTCATTGCCACAACTGCGCGTTCAGCGCTAGAAACCCTTCAGCTGCACGGTGACTCGAGTTGGGAATTGGGAATTGGGAATTTGCAATTTGGAATTATTTGAGGTCTGTATATCCTGCGCAGGGGTCCCGAGGTATCCACGTGAATCTCAGTAGATTGAGGGGCGGAAATGTGATCAACCGAGAAAAGGATTGTCTTGCTGCAGACTCCCCTTGGCTCTGGAAACACGTCTTTGAGCTTCACAGACTTATGGTATCTATCTAAATGGCAACATCTACCAGCGTTTGTCCTACCCCTGAATATCAGTCCCCACAATCCTTAATCATCCAATTATCTGACCCAACTTTCATGCAACCCTCATCCAAATCTTATCCACTCCCTTGGGTACTCGACTACTCAAGCGAGGGACTTGAACAAATCGATTTACGCCCCCACTACCCCCATTGAGCGATATGCCTTGTAGCGTCAGTGGGTTCCATGGGGGAAGAGATGATTGCCATGACCGTGCCACTCGTGCTGTTGTTTTGACGTGCATTCAGCGAATGACGGCGGATTGCCCCTGCGCTAGGCGTTATGGTGCAAGGATGTCGTAAATTAAAACGTCACCGGAGCCGTGGGGGTGGAGGGGTGGAGGGGTGGAGGGGTGGAATGCTCTCGTTGGAGGATTGCTTCATCGACTGTACATATTTGGTAGGCTCTCCAACTCAATCGTTTGGCATATCACCAAGCCTGAAGCAGGGTTCATGTGGATAATTAATACCTATAACAATTCCGACCTCAGAACTGACCTTACAGCTCTGACCAGTGCTTTCCTGCGCCTTGCACATAACATGCGTGCTCCCCCAATCTCAGTTATCATAACGATAAAGCTATCATCAGGTAGATGCCCCTTCCTCCGTGGGCCAGAAGCCAGAATTTTCCCCGTAAGAGTCAAGACCAAGATTGGTAAAAAAGAGGGAATCCCAAAACATTCGCTCCGTACAAAGTGGTATAGATAAAGCAACAGAGTGCACAGAGACCTTCAGTAAAGAGATCCCCCTGCTACGCCTTTTCCCCCGTGACTTCGTTGCATCATATCCGAGGCGGCGCAACTCCGTTGGTTTGTAATACTACACCCTCCTCGATCTTGGCCGGTATGCCGCCACCGAACCCTTGGGATGCGGCCGCCTCCATCCGTGCCATTTTCGCTGCATGAGAATCGGCGTTGACGCCTTGAGGTGATCGATTGCCCGACGGCAATGCGCTCGAAGGTATTCGAGACTCGTTGGCCGCGATTGCGGTTAGCCGAGCTGGCGAGCCGGATTGTTTGTCGCTGTGATTCGACGTCCGAGGGGAGACTCTTCCATTCTGGAAGTAGGGTCAGTATTCCAGATATAGAACGCAGAGTGATCAAGGGCAAGTGATACGAGTGGCATACCTCTTTAGCCCATCGTAAACCGCAGCTATTGCACAGATCCCGGTTACCACTCGGTCCGCGTCTCCACTCCGGCGTCACCCGCGTATGACAGTTGGCGCAGTCCTTCTGCATCTGACCGGCTCCGTTCCTCCTTTTTCTCTTCTTCTTGCTTGACAGAAGGCTCTGTAGTTCTTCGGCCAGGAGTCGATTCCGCTTTTCCATTTGGCGCAGCTCAAACTGCCAGCTAGTACTCCGTGTTGTCTTGAGTTCATCAAAAACATTTTCTTCCGACGCAAGGGCCTCGTGTTGACGGCCAATGGCAAGACCGCTTCCGCCTGGCTGCGTTGTGACCTGTTCACCGTGAACGTTCGACGAGGCCGACTGTGGTGTACGATTGCTGCTGGACATGGCACTTGAGGTTGACGTAGGGCTGGTGGGTTTCTGATCGTTCTTGGGTGATATACCATTTCCTTGCTTATGGGCATTTGAGCTTCGCGATAATTTCAGCAACCGTGTCTGTGCGACTAAGAACGTTGGTTTCTGTCCTTCGGTTGCGTCGCCGGGGTAGATCGTCGTCCGAGCCTGAAGAGTTTGCCCGCGCTTGTTCTGTACATCGTGCTTGAAGGTTGCTCGGACACCTGTCCGCGCAAGCTCAAGCATCCGTCCAAATTCAATTTTAGATTCTTGCCGCATCAACGCCTGGGCGCTCGTGCCTACTAGGTCCTCGGGCTGCCGATCGAGAAGACTGCGCACATTTGAAGAAACAAAAAGGAACATGCCTGATGTTGACATCTTGGTCCATAATTCACTTTCACCGATTCCACCAGCGGAGATGATATCAGTGCGGGCCAAAGCATAGACCGGCCGTTCACGACCAACCATGATGATACACTTTCGCCCTTTCCCTTGCTCTAGGTGAAGTGATCCATGGCTTTCAAACCAGGTATAACCGCTCTGCTTTCGTCGAACTCTAAACACAACGTTGACAGCTGCACCGGTTGACGTGTCTTTGAGTTCTCGGGTCACTGGGACGATATCACTTGGATGGCAAACCGAAGATAACGCTGTGCCGACAAGCTCGCTGGGATCGTACTCGAGTACTTTTCGACTTGACGGTGACAAATATAGAAAGAGACCCTTTAGGGATAGTACATGGACAACATCATCGGTGTTCTCGAGTAAGACCTTGTCCCAGATCCGCTTCGAGAGCTCAGACTCCCCGGTACCGATGGTACTGAGAACGGTAGAAACCTCATCTCGACCAACGGTTTGGCCTAACTCCGTATTTGGCTTGCTATTATTCTCGGGTAACACGTACCTTGGTAGTAGTCCTCGTTGGTAATTAATGGTATATGATCCATCGGGATTCTTATTTGTAATCGAGGTAGGCTGCTCTACCAGGTCAACTTGAAAACCAACATAATACTTGATTTCGTCCGAGTCCCAGGTGATGGGAATCATGGTGAGTAGATTCATAAAAGGCTGACCTCCTTTTCGGTAATTGATCAGACTAATCTGCATCTCCTGACGTTGATTGATCATATTCTTGATACGCAGGACAGATTGATCATCGACGTACTTCCGCTTGGTGCCTGTTTGAATTTTACCGTCTGGAGCTTGTAGAAAACGACAGTTCCTGCCTAAGATTTCGTGTTTTGTATAGCCCGTAAGACGTTCAAAGATGTCTGAGCAGTACACTATTGGCAGATCATGCTGAGTGACGTCGCAAACCACGAAAGCGCAAGACATATCAACAGCACCAATGTTGATTTGCGGCTTCGGTCTCGTAGCTACACGCATCAATACACCAAGCATGTCGAAGCCGCTGGACGAGTAGGCATTTCGGTATTGAGGTACCACCGGCTGTTGCGCTTCCGCTGTAGCCGCTGATGTGTCGAGATTAAGGCTTTGCTGAGGCTTAGAAGGCGGATCAAAATCGGGAAGTCCTTGTAACTGATCAGTTGGTGGAGGATGTGCCATTGGGATAGGAGGATGCCCAAGGTCGACTTGCAAGTTCTGCATCTGGTCAGACATCTGTAGATTCGGGATCTTATCCCGAACTTCTTGTTCATCTTGACTATTCGTTCGGCCGCCTCCTGGGTCTTGCGGTGGACCTCTTACCAAATTAGAAATGCTCTGCTGCAGTGGCGACGAAGTTATATTAGGGGAATAACTGTTCTGAGAGAACAGGTTCATTGGGGTGACATCACCGCTTTGGTCAGTATCCAGACCACCAGCAGAATAGTCCATTCCCATGAGTATGTTATTGGGCATATAATTAGCAGACATGTCGATGCTCATAGAGTCGGGAGGATTAAGGGGAGGTTGCTGGTAAGGGGAGGAAGATGGAATAGGGCTGTAGTTTGCTGGCATGGCTTGAAAGTGAGTGTTCAAGGCTAGGGCTTCACCAGAACCTCTCCTTCTTGCTCTTTGACTGTCAAGCCTTCGTTGCGCTATAGTGCCCGGATGATGGATAGGTGCAGAGGTAGGAACTGTGGAGGGATCGAATTGGAAGCCGTCTAGCTCACTGGGACCGCCCGAACCGAACTCCAGCATAGACGACCTATGCGGGTCGCGGTCTTGGGGGCCTCTTCCAGGTCCATAGGGTTGCGACTGGTGGAAGCTCCTCCTACGTTGCATCTCTTTATTGTTTTGACTGATAATTTCGTCCAGCGTCTGACCTCCAATCATGCCGGAAGTGTCCATTCCATTTGAACCCATCATGCCCATCATTGCTTCGTGGTTATTGATATTTGCCACCCTTTGCAAGTCCTCTGTAGAGTAGTGCCTGTCATAGTACCCGTTGATATTGCCAACATTGGGTTGATCCATCGCAATCCCCACGGAAGGCGCTCCCCCAGGAACACCTAACAGAGTGCGATCAGACTGTCTATCTTCTGATGTTGATAAACCAAGAACATGGTCCACCACAGCGCTGCTTCAGAACATTGGCCACCTGGACCGTTATTACTGGGCGAGTTCAGGAAGTTACTGATTGCTCGACTTCTCCGAGGCCGCCCCAGCAAGCCAGCCACTATACAGATGCCCACAATAAGTCAGGGCAGGATCGTCGGTACGACGTGGAAAGCCTCCTATGGCAAGCTAAACACGCTATATGCGAAAGCTTTGCGCCTCGCACGTTGAGATAGAAGTAACTGGGTGATAGTCAAGAACCAATGGTGCTCGTACAGCAGCTTGATCAACGGTTCGACTTGCGACCTTGTAGTGGAGAGAAGTCCCAGGGCAGATGTCGGCTATAACACTCACTCAAGAGACCTGAGCTTCGCAGGTAATAGAGAGGAGGGGTGAATTGTTGTAGTCGTGCCAGTAAGAATCGAAGTCGACCTCAAGTTCTGCTGCTAACTATTCTGGGGACTAGTGCGTTGTCGGTAGATGACAGCCAATCACTATCGCCATTTTCACTAGTTGCAGCGTCGGGACGAACACGTACGATATATCACACACGGTAGGTAAAGTTAGGATGAGTAGGTAGCACTCGGATGATTTCGCCTGGTGATGATAGGGTTGTTTTCGATTACTAGATGACTTACTTGCTACCTTGAAGGGTACATTGCATTGCACACTACCTTAGTTGCTTGCTGGATATTAGTACTTTAATGGCGCTTGAATCGCTGGAAACATATTCATTGCCACAGCAGTATAGGAAAGAATGTATAGCAAGATCCTTAGCCGTCTTCATCTGCGCCGAGCTCATCCGGCTTGCTGCTCGCTTCATCACCAGGCTTGACTCTGGCTTCTTGCTTCCTCCACAGTTCGGCTAGAAAGTCCGACGTACTTGCCTCGTCAATACCCTTGTCCTCTCTGACTTTCAAAAATCTGGGGAACCTCATGCTCAAGCCGCGTTGTTCACTGACCAGTCCCAAGGCCGCCAAATATGTCGGACTCATCGTGATATCCGCAAACGCCATCTCCCAGACTTCCTGTGGTTCAAACCATACATCGGGATACCCGTTGTATTCGACGTAGCTTGGTCGAGCAATGAGATTTTCACTTCCTTCCTGATATTTTTCCTTGTTAGCTTGATAGAACTTGTCAGTGAAACCACTGATACATTTCGTAACTGCCTCGAGAGATCCTGATTCAGGGTTGCGCACTGCCAAAAGTATTGGTGACCACCACTTGGCTTTTCGACCGGATCCATGCCATGCTGCAATCGGAATTAGATCGATGGTATCGGCTGACGTGTTGTAGTCCTTTTTGACCTTAAGCCACGAGTCAAGGCGTTTGTCAGGTTCGTAAGTTGCCAAAAGAGCTTTGCGACGAGAACCCTGGGAAGCCTTTTCTTTCTCCACAGCTCTTTCGCTTGCCAAAGCCTTTGACTTGTTCTTCTTGGCTGGTTTAGATGGAGGAGGAGCTGAAATTTCATCGATGTTCGAATCGTCGTTTGAAGGCGAAGGGAGAGCTGGATTTGGTATATTGTCAAGTACTTTTACCATGATGCCTTCGCATTTGATATCTGTAGCGTTTTTGAAAAAATCGAGTACAGTTTCTGAATCCGACGACGTAGCGTCGATGTTTTTGACCCACATAAATTGATTAGGTATTTCCACAAAAAGACTTCTCAAGAGTGCTCTTCGTTCACGGAATGGTCTGTCAAGCAACTCTTCCCCGTTCAAGTACATCAAGTCGAAAGAAAACAAGCAGACATTAACTTTGATCGAGCCTATGGCGACATCTTTTTTGGCCCTATTGGTAAGGGTTTGAAAGGCTTTAAGGTCTCCCGTTCCTTGATCCACAGCCACAACTTCACCCTCAAGTATGAAGCTACTGACACCCTCGCCGCGTATCGTCGGTACCAAGGCAACAAGATCAGGGTATTTGTCGGTCATGACTTCCAGATGCCTAGAGAATATGGACACCTTACCTTTCTCGTCACAATGCACTTGAGCTCGCTGCCCATCGTACTTGTACTCGCAGCTAAAATCACGCCCTTGAAGCTTGGTAAGCATTTCACCGAGGTCTCTGGTAATGCTTCCCAGCATAGGTCGTAATGGTATGTGTAATGCAAGCCCACAACGAAGTAGGAGTTCGTCAGATATACCAACCTGGAGTAGACACGGGACGAGATCATTGTAGTTGGGTCGCCGTGCGAAACAAGCTTTTACCAGTTCTTCCCCCTTTGCATGCACTTCTGCCAATTGCTCCTTTTTTAAATTGATAAGATCTGATTGCAATTTTATTGGAAAGGTAGCGCCTGAAGGCCTTGACAGCAGAAAAGCTCGCGAAAGTGCAATGAGCATCGTAGTTTTGACGGCACCGATTCTTAGATGCTGCACCAAGGTTCTAACCAAGTATCTACTTTCCTCTGCGCCCTGGGCATCCTGGAGCAGTCTCTCTACGATCCTTTGCTTAAACCCTTGACTACCATTTCCCTTACTGTTTGCTATTTTGACGAGGCTCTGGAAAACACTCATGATAGACAACGGCTTAGGCTTGCGAAGGGTGAAGCTCTGCCGTTTCTTCGCTTCAAATGCAACGTCACCAGCATCTCCATGTTTATCGTAGAGAGCCTTTAGACCCGCACTGTCCAGCCCGCACATCTTCTTCAATGCTTTAGAGATAGCCGAGCCGCCTAAACCAAGCTCTAAAGATATGTAAGGAGGAGAAATTGCATTGGTCGCCAGCCAGACCTGCTAAGCCTTAATAGACTCTCTACGAGGTTGGGATGGTTTAGAATCGCTTACCGCAGGCAATAGACTCTCAGGATCTCCTTCTATGATTGTCCGAAGAAAGTTGACTAGAGTGTCAACTATCTTTATCCGACTTTGCGTACTGTTAACAAGGACAAAGCATCTGATGAGAAGTCCATAAGAGGCATTTCCGCCTTCTGTGGCCCAATGCTTTTGGAGCGCTGGAATGTATTTCCCAGGGTCAAAAGTCAATGGGTTCATATCAAATGGCAAAGTCGAAGAAATAGCATCTTCAGCTGAGGCTGTTGACTGTAAAGAGAGAGTGGCCTTTTCCTCCAGAGCAACGCTAGCCTTGCTCTCTGAGTGAAATATTTGACTGTCCACGTCCTGGGCTAAGCTTGAGGGCAGGTCCACATGACTGAGGAGATCATCATGACTGAGGAGACCATCATGGGTCTCCTTTGAGTGGTCCTCTTGTGAAAGATGTGCTCCATCGGGCAATGTCTCTTTTGGCTTCTTAGAAGGCTTATTTTTCAACGACTTGTCTTGCTGATCCCATTCAGACTGTAGCTTCCTGGCCAGCTCTTCATCCGTCAGCGTCTGGTTGTCGTCTTTGGGGCCCTTTTCGTCATGCGATTGAGGTTCAAGATCGACAGAGTTCTTGCTGGCATCCTTCCCTCGTGCCTTTGACTCTGATTCGGCATTCTGTTTCCCAAAAAAGAAGTCTAGGCTACCCAAAGTTTGCGGCGACGACTTGTACCCATTTGTTCTCCGCCGCTTCGAAGGTGTTGACATTGTGCCTTACGCTCGGCGCGGTTTTGTATGTATGGGACGAGGTGGGAGCTTGCGACATCATGCATTTGGCCCGTGCGCCAGCCGGCTTTAGTGGGATTATCGCCGAAAGCCCCGTTCCTGAAGATCTCTCAATCTATCCTGGTTATTGAGGCCTGAGCTCTACTTGTCTATCTGTATTGGTAACGATCTCGATCGACTGCAACGATGGCAGAACTAGCCTCTCGAAACTTAGGCGAGGAACAGAGCGTACGTGTACAAGATTATCTTGACGATAAGCTACAGACCAGCAATGACCTGGCAAACCTGGACGTTCTCCTGGAAACGGTTACCAACCAGCAAACCCTTCTTAGGCAACAGGTTATCCTCTTTCCGCGTCTGGTGTGAATATCAAACTCACTATTTGCTAGCTTCAAGAGGCGGAAACAGCTCTTTCTGAGGCTACCAAGGCTTCCAAAGCTCATTCGGGAGATCTACTACAACAAGCAGAGAGGTTTAGGAAGCAGCAGGCCGATATCGACCGGCGTCTGCTCATTGTCACGCGGTCTGAAACTAGTGATGATGCAGTACGGAAATTCGATTCAAGTATGGACAATTTGCGGCGACTGGATGTCGCCAAAGGCTACATGGAGTTGCTTGCAGAAGTCGATAACCTCAGGTTGGACTTGACACTCTATCTTAGATTTTATGGCTGACAATTGTACCGAAGCTCGGAAGCTAGGCGAAATTTTGAGGTATCGCCGCAAGCTGCTTTAAGACCGTATACAAGGCTTCAAGATCTCGTCGCTGCGCTCAAGGAAGCTCAGCCAGCTGCTGAGGATGCCGCTCCCCATCTCGTCGATTATGTGGATGAAACAGCTCGTACGCTATGGAAACAGATGAAGCACAACTTTGCCCGTGAGTTCGAGGAGACTTTGAAGAAAATGAAGTGGCCTGGGAAAGACGTTGTATTGACAGGAAAGCTCGAAGTAGAATGGAAAGCTGGATTAGAGAAGCTACTCGATTTGCAAGAGCCGTGAGCCTACCCCACGCCTGTGCTTGGGCTCAAATAACCTCGGGCTAACCTACCTTGATGCACAGAGAACTGAAGGCAAGGGATAACCAGGCCGATGGAAACGCTAACAAAGGAAATTCTTTGGTACTGCTTCCTCTAGAGGTTATGGTCAGGCCTCTCGAATTACGGTTCCATTATCATTTCGAAGGCGATAGACCAACCAACAGGCTGGACAAGGTGCGTTTGGTATCGCAACTCTGGAAGTTCACTTTGAAACTCACAATAATAGCCGGAATACTTCCTTTCACACGTTATAGGATTACTGAACACTCACGAAGAATTTTTTGCGATCCATATGCAGCCAATTCTCCGGCATCATTTTCAGAGATCGAACCTGGCACTCACTTCTACATACATCGACTCTACTTCTGCTTTCGTCACTTCTTTACTGCCAATGCTTCGTCATAAAATCTCTATGTCATTGCCAAAGGTCGCGAAGCAGCCACAGCTTCTGAGTCATTTCATTCACGAATTAATGAATTTCGATGTCAGCCTGAGAGAAGATTGGGGCTACGATGGGGGTTGCGGCGTGGATGGATGGAAAGGTCTAACTTGGGAGGTTCTAGTAAATAAGGAGTGGTTTGGGAGATGGCTGGAAGTAGAAAAGACATGTACGTACTGTTGGTTAATTAAGCGGGACGGACTGACAGAACTTGTAGTCGCTTTGTCTCGTTATCAAGAAATCATTGAAGCACCAGAAAGTGGAGAAATCGACTATGAGAGCGTTGATCCAGGCGCTACCAAGCCTACAAATGGCGCAATCAGGGTAAACGACCTCCTAGAGACTGTAACCGGTAGAGATATTTTCCCTTGTCGAGAGGCAATTACCACTGAACCCTTTTACAACAGACCGCTATCGGCCGTTGACATCCTTCTCGCAAAAGCTGCGCTTCCTTATCGAAATCCAGATTGCCATTTTCGACAAATTCCACTATCGTCTCCATTCATCCCTTGAAGCCTACCTAAGCCTCACATCTTCCCTAGGACGGACCGTTCATACTATATCCAAAGAAGAACAAAAGGAGCTTCAAGGCCTCGGGGGACTTGAGCGCCTATGTCGAGTCTACGGCAGTGCAGAATACCTAGAAAAAAAGATGGGAGACTGGAGTGACGACGTTTTCTTCTTGGAATTATGGGATGAACTGCAAGACCGAGCTAGACGCAACACGGGGAAGAACCTTGCGGGCCCAATGAGTGTAGAAGATGTAGCCGAGCGAACCTCAAGCCGGGTCGGTTCTGAAGAAGACTCAGGTGGTCTCTTTGACGAGACGGCTGGCGCCTACAAGAGACTACGAATCCGCACTGAGGATTTCATTCAGGAGCTGTTAATCGACAACATCAAAGGCTCGCTCCGGCCATACAGTCGTATAAACCCCTGGTCATTACTATCCCCTGACACCACCTCCAGCGCCTCCTCTCTGGGTCTCACTGCCGAGCTCGATGGCGCAATCGAGCAGCTGTCTTCTTACCTCTCCTTTCTCTCCAATGTTCTCGCCCAAGCCCCGCTCCGCCGTATAGCCCGCCAACTAGCGCTCTCGATGCAATCCTTCTTTTGGGACCAAACTCTCATGCGCAATACCTTCTCCTCGTCCGGCACAGCGCAATTCACACGCGACATCTCTGCCATTTGGGAAGTCATGGACCGGCATCTTGGGGAGGGCCAAGGCGAGCTAGGGATGCGGAAGCTAGGGGAAGCTATTGTGTTACTACGATTACCGGTAACTTCTTCTGGAGAAGATGAAGGAGAGGAAGCAGGGCTCGGGTTGTGGGAGGTTGACCAGCGGATTTATAGGAGTAACGAGAGTGGGCGGGAGGTATTGGAGGAATTGGGGTTGGAGGTGCTAAGTGAAAGCGAGGCGAGAAGTGTACTTGAGAGAAGGGTTGAGAAGAGAACAGAAGGCTGACGGGCTCTGTCGACTCACAACTCGTTCTGTATAAGGGCGCCGTTTTCGATCAAGTGACTGCGTTACCGGTACGCAATTATCACCTTTTTTTTTTTACACTGCTTACAAATAGCCGCGCCTGCCCGTTCGGCTACAATGTTCCCTTCACTTTCAACGCTGCTCTTGATCTGACAGCTTTGCAACTGCTAACACTGATACTGATTTCCTCGGAATTCTCACCCCCCCCTCTTTCCTATACTTTGATCGACGAAATTAGAAATTTGTCGCAATCTCATATGTATGCCTTTGTGCTAATATGAGAGTGTCTGGTAATGATATCTAAATTGACGAACGTACTGTAGCGCGCTGAGAGAACTACTACTGTATATGGGGTAGGCTTTGCGCTGTTCAAACTCGAAAAGACCAGGTTGATGTGCAAAACAAATATCCTATCTTATTGGATTGAGAACAAAACTCAAAACAGCTCTCGGTAATCGAGGGAGAGAAAAGAAAAATGATAGCTGTTTCGATTTAAAAGTCGTCACAACTTATGCGTTTTATGTCAATCGCCCTCTTGCGAAGCCTGAAGCGTGTCTTCCCTTGGGGCCCCAAGACCCCCGTCCCGAAAAACCGATAGCTTTCCTTCGTCTCCGCGCCCAGCAGCTCAATGTCGAAAGACGACGTGAGCGCCGCAACGGTGAGCAGGATCTCTTGTTTCGCAAAGTGGCGACCTGGGCACATGTTTTGGCCGCCGCCGTAGGGCAGGAAGATGCCGTGAAGGCCTTCGGTGGTGAAGATCGGTTGCGGCGACACAGAATCGGAGTGTGGCGGCGTGGGACTCTTGGGTGGTGGTGACGGTGGGTGGTCAACAAGTGGGGAGGGTAATTTCTGATTCTTTGTAGTAGTAGAGAGTTCTGAAGGAGCCTGGGTGTCATTCATATCTGGAGAGCGCGGTGGAGCAAAGGGATCCTCGAACCTTGTTGTAATGGAAGCTGCTTTTTGCATGCTGGGATTCGTAGGCCCAGTCCGGTGGCTATCAGGATAAACCAGAAAGCGATCGGTCCAGAATTCCGTCAGCGGATGAGGGTCTCGTAGCGTACCAGTGTTCCAGAGTCTTTCGTCGAAGTGCGTAGTCCATCCCGTGAAGCCCACGATGCTACCTTTCGGAATAAGCCATCTCCCAAAGCGGAGATCTCTACGGTTTGCTTTTCGCATAATAATGCTCGAGCTTCGGAGACGTAGAGTCTCGGCGTAAAGTGCAGAGACGTAGGGCGATGCACAGAGCTTGTCCAGATTGATTTGATCCGAGGCAGCGTCCACTGTCTTGGCAAGGCTAAGAGCCTCTCGAAAACGACGAAGAGCTTGGGTGTCACGAAGGGTATGATATGTGAGCCAAAAGGCAGCATGACTTGAATTTGAATTCGCGCTACTTCAAGTTAGCAAATGTCAAAGACTTAATCCTTCGTGTGTGACAGCTCACCCCCATATCATGCCTAAGTCTTCGGCGGCCCTGGCATTGGCATCGATTGCGTTCATCTTCGACCACATATCATGCCTGTAGCGAATTATCTCCGCACCATAGAGATCGTTGTAACCACAGGCATTTCCATCTGGGATCATGTCTTTCTGATGCTGACTTAAAAAGAGATGGTGCTTCTTGATCGTCTCTAAACATTTGTCACGAGCCTTGTAGGCACCTGGAATCGCCCATTTCGGTAAGCCTTTAGCTAGATCAGGGACGCCAGCATCAAAATCCCAGAAGTCTTCGCAGAAGGATGAATTGCGTTGGATAAGCTGTCGGCCGAACATAGCTGGCACAGAGGCTTCAAATATACACTTTTGTATGAATCGGTAGAGATCTGGTAGCTCAGTCCACTCATCGTCAATACCAAGGTCCGAAAAGCTTCTCAAGATGTTTTGAGTAAACCTCGTGGCCTAAGGCCGGGCCCATGGATAAACCTGCCCATAGAAACATGGGTTAGATAGTCTATACGTTGCTCTGGTTTGACCTTGTTTTCAGGGAAAGGCTTATGACTTAAGCCTGAGTCATCTGACGCAATAAAATTCCTGGCTTGTGGAGGCATTCCGAAAACTGTTCCAACTGCGATCTCGCGGTAGGTCTTATTGGTCGTATGTTGAGATTGGCTAAGCAACGAGATGATATCCTCGACTTGGGATATAAGGAATATCTTCATGACGTATAGATGGAGCCGATATGGTATTCCTTTCGAGTGCTTCCTGTGTCATGGTCAGAAGGCGTAGCTTTGGCAGGGTCTTGATGATTTGTACGCAAACCGAGTAATTGTCCCAGGCATATCTGATGCAAAAGCAAGAGCATGCCCGAATAAGGGAAGACAATTAGGATAGGAAGGAGGGATGCATTCAAGGCTCTGATCCTTTCCGTCTTCATCGGACACGAAGAAGATACTGAAGAGGTAAGGTAAAAGGACAGGAAATCCGAAAATGAGAAGGAATGTGCAAATAGAGCAGAGTCTGGCTTGATAATTTGCAGGTTCTCGTAGTGAAGTTCGAACATCTTGCAATTGAGAGCCATGATATTGTGCGGTGAAGTTTGACCACAAAGATTCTTGAGACATGATGAGGTTAGCGGATGGATAATTGCTAGCATACGGATCGTAGGCAGCATATATAAGACAGCCATGATCGAACCTACCGTTGAAATCACCTCCTTTTCCCTAGAGGGATTGTATTGGATGATAGAAATGCTACCCATGTAGCATACGGACGCTTATCGACACTGAATAGCAGCTGCAATCAAGGCGTCGAAGATACTCCGAGGAAGCCTGGCTAACGGCGTAGACAACTGACAATGAAGTCTGACGGGGCTGAGGGTGAAGGAGGCACGGTAGTGGAGTTCTACCAGCTGCTTGCCTCGAAATAAAAGTCACTCCAACGAGGCTAGTTGCCACTCCAAGGCTGTTGCCCAGTTTTCAGCCCGTCTTCGAAGAAGAGGAAAGAGAGTTCATGCGAGAACGGCGAACTGAGCCGTAGTATAGCATGCATACACTTGGCGACCCACGTTAGGCTGGAGCACAATATTCAGACTCCACACCACCCATCATCTTCGAGACGACTCGTCAATCACAGAACACATCCACGCACCCCGCATGCGCCCGCTTTAAGCGCTGACCCAGCTTCTGCCTAGACCTACACACAGTATGCCTTGTCCATCACGAGGGATTATGTTTCAGTCTTATTCCTTACTGAAACAGCCTGCTTCGCTATCAATGGCAACAGCTTACGCCCCATTACTACATGCACCTAGTCTATCAGACGATCATATTCCACTGCCAGCAGTTCAGCACACGTATTGATATGGCCAAGCATTCCGCTTCGAGGCTTTTGGCTCCCCCACATTCCTCTATCTGCGATCTCCCTTCTTCTTTGCCTTTCGTGTTGTTTAAACCCTCTACTCCTACAATTCAGGAGATGACTTCTTTGAATTGTATTACTTCCATGAAATAGGACAATGTCTCTCACCGATAACGCCGGACGCGTTCATCGGCCTGCTTTGGTTGTAAGTCAAGATCTTCCACAAAGTTTCAGAGACCTGCTCATTGTTGGAAGGCTTCAAGTTTGACATTGTTTGTCCTTGCCATTATGACACTTATAATCCGCCTCTTTATCCGCATTCGAGTTCAGAAATACTTCGGCCTCGACGATAGCTTTCTCTTGTTTGCCACTGTGTCTCTTTGTGTCGCGACTGGTCTTCTTTTCACGTTTCTCGACAAGATGTATCTTACTGAGGCGCTCATAACCGGCCTTATAACGACACTGCCACCAGATTTCATCGAACAGTCTACAATATTTCACAAGCTCAGCGACGTTTGCCTAATCCTGCTATGGACGACAGTATTTGGCGTAAAATTCAGCTTCTTATCTTTGTTCCGAAAATTAATTGATCGCAATCGCCCTCTCACTATATACTGGAAAGTTGTTACGACGGTGAATGCCATTGTTTGGGCATATGGAGTGGCTGGATTCATAATACCTTGCCCACACTTCATCCCACCAAAGTCACGTACGTAGGCACATATCCAAATCGTCGAAGAACAACTAACGTCCATGATAGTTGAATGTGCCTCTGGCTCTCAGCTACCAAAAACGATTGGACTAGCTGCGCTGCTTGTGATCCTAGACATTCTGACTGACATATTTAGTAGGTGTTATTGTATTCACCACATTTCCTAGGTCCTGCTGAACTTCTTAAAATAGTAATCGCAATCCCGGTCAATCTCATTTGGAGAATTCGCGTTGATATGACACAGAAGCTGGCTCTAGCGCTATCCCTATGCTTGTCAGTGGTCATGATAATCGTCACGATTATACGTGCCTCAGGTCTTCTCACCAAAAGTGGTAATTCGGTGGATGTACTTTGGGAAGTGTATTGGCAGTATGTTGAGGCTTCTGTGGCTATTATCATGGCTTCTCTTACAGCCTTCCGTTCATTTTTTGTGGTTCGGAGCTCCCGCGTGCAACAGGCACACCGAGCAACCTCATACAGCACTCGTCTGGCTCTGGTGAAGAGAATTTTCACTCCGCGCACATGGCGAAAAAGTTCTGCGGAGCAGCAAGGTTTTGAGCTTTCTGATGGAAAATTGCACGAGCTTCCCAAACAGCCGCTCCCCGATATTCCTCGGCCCGTTATGACTGGCATGCACACATTCATTCAAGGTCGAGAAGGCTCCAATTCGGCCAATCCTTTGAGCATGCAAAGCTATACTCAGCCTTTGGAGGAAGACGATAACGATCCTCTGTGGACTTCGAATGGTGGTACGCATCACAAAGCGATCACAATCCAGCATGACCTTTCACTTCGCTCGGAGAGAGTATGTGGATCCAATATTGAGTCGGCGTGAAGGTGTCTTCACCAGGTCGCTAACATTCCATCCAGGCGTCCTACGACACAAATCAACCGCAGCCTCATCGAGAGTACGTTTAAGCCGAACTAGATATGATGTGGTCGATAGCGTGGTGGTTCTGGAAGTGGAGATAAAGGTCCGCGCGTATCAGGTCTGATTCTTGTAGTCCTCGTTTCCGCTACCTAACGATGACTATGATTGTCAAACCCTCTAGAAACCTCTTGACCATTCAAGGATAGTTGTAGTCATCAAATGAAAGTACCATTCTCTGATCGATTTACAACAGCGGTGGTTAAGCATCAATCAGCACACGGCTGTAATGCTCCCGAAAACGACGTTCAGCTCGGCCATAAGAGACGCTGCGCGCATTAGATCGGTTGCAGATAATCATGGCGGTGCAAGCCAGAGAGTTTCAGATAGAAAGCAGCCTTAGACGGTAGTTGTGCGCATTGTAAGTGAGCATATTTTTGGACAAGCTTCGGGGGGCTGCTGCACACATGTTGGAAGCTTAAAGTGGTTCCATGTACGGAATACTCCGACAACCATCTTCTGCCTATCGAGGCAAACGGTATGCAAAGGTGGGGTCCATATATTATGCACGTTACACACCGTGGACGCCTTTGGGCGAAGCCCCGTAGTTTGAAGCACCTTAAGGTACCGATGTGGTACATTTTGGGTGGCGCTTAATGCGGCACTGTGGCAGCGTAAGGCAGGTTGGTTTACGGAAAAGTAAAGGTAAGGTAAAGGTAAGGTAGCCAGCCTCATGGTCCACCTTTCCTGCCTGACGTCTCCGGACTTCCAAGCCTTGTAAGGAATGATTACCTTAGACTACTACGAGGCTACCAAGCCCTTTAAGGACTCATGAGTCGTAGCCTACATATTACTCGTAGGGCGACGTGTGCCGGCCAGTGTTCCGTAGTGTAAGGTAAGGTATGGTTGCAGACTTGCAGTGCCCTTTTTGCTCTCTACCTCATACGGAGGTGCGGCTGAAGCCTGGCTGACTTGAGCTTACCTTACCTTAGGCCACATTCCGTATCCGTGCCCCCCACTTTCGCTCATCCTTCGCTTAGGGTTGGGGTTAAGCGAAGGATGAGCGAAAGTGGGGGGCACGGATAGACAGAATCCTAAAGTCAAAACCCTGCATTTCGCCAAAAGTATCATACGCCCCAGAACGACATTTCCACCATTCACATCCAATACCTACTACATACATACAAGTAGGTACTAGCAAGAATCCTTCGTGCGCCCACCTCGTGCTCCTCCAATAAGGTATCTTAATTGCGGGTGTAATGTAAGGTAAAGTACCTCGGTACGGAATACTGTATGTGGTACTCGTATCATGTCAGTCTAACCATTAGCTCCCTTTTCAACTCACAGCCTTGCCGCGAGCCTACGGCACAGGCCGCAGTTTCAGTTTCAGGGTGTGCTGCATTGAACACTGATTCGACATTCAAAGACAGACAAATTATTACAAGGTTTGGAATTGCAGGTTCGCAGTACCGAAAGAAACTCAAAGCCACGACCTCTCGAAACATCATGCTGGTTCTGTTATATTGCATGAGTAAGGTAGGCAACCACTCCGATCCACTGAGCATGGCGGTGTGTGGTGGAAGGGCCTTTTGTTACAGGCGACTACAGCCACGGTCTCAATAATCTGTTCGAGGAGTGTAAAATCAGAGTACGTCGCGTTTCCACCATAATCCAAAACCTACAACCTTTAGATCATTCACCAACGGAACTACCAAACGGCTTGTCGTTGTTCGCATGCTCATCATGGAGTCTGTTCATGGACCGCTATTGCGTTCGCTGCTTGTGATTACTAGCATAGCCATAGGCACCTTTTTAGTGAAGTTATACAATGCTCGCATGTTCTTCCGACGCCTTCAAGAGCAAGGTCTCGTGAGTACACCACCTATAGATTATTATTGTTACAATAGAACTGACCTAATTTTTTTGGGGCAGCCTATGCCACCGCATCATCCTATTCTCGGCCACATCGCCCTAAGTGCGCGCATACTTGGAGGGCTCCCGAAGAACGCCCATGGCCATTATCTTGCAGATCAGATCAATCGCATGTATCCCGACTTAGGTCCCTCGTTCTACTTGGACACTTGGCCGTTTGGTCCCCCGGTACTAGTGGTCATATCACCAGACATGATGTATCAGTATACTCAGGATCGTTACCTCCAAAAGCATGTTGGGATGCGCCGATTCTTGGAGCCTCTTACTGGAGAGCACGATCTGGTCTCTATGGAAGGCCCCATGTGGAAGCGATGGAGGCGTATATTCAATCCCGGCTTCAGTGCCACCCATATCGCAACACTCTGCGGAAGTGTTATGGAGGAAGTGAAGATATTCCGTGACTTACTGAGGAAACACGCAGTGGAAGGTGATATCTTCCGGCTGGAAGATCATGCTCTCAACGTTGCTATCGATGTCGTTGGGCGGGCGGCGATGGATGTCCGCTTCAATAGCCAGACATCTTATTGTGATATGACGACAGCTTTACGTGAACAGGTTCCCTGGTGCTCGTTCGGCATTGAGCTCAGCCCCTTCGCATTTCTCAATCCAATTCGGCCCATTGCCAGGCGGTGGAATACTTACCGAATGAACCGCTGGATTGTTCCAAGGCTCGAGGCGCGCTATTCCTCTAATCGGGGCACTGTATCAAGTAAATCCGTCATCGACCTGGCCTTGAACACCTATCATGAAGAGATTGCGGTTAATTCTGACAAAGGGACCACTGGCATGGACACTATGTTTCGCGCCTTTGCCACTAGTCAGCTAAAACTTTTCGTTTTCGCTGGGCATGACACCACGGCTTCCACAATATGCTACGTTTATCACAACCTATGGCGGAGTCCGTCTGCGTTGGCTCGCATACGCGAAGAACATGATTCTGTTTTTGGAAGAAGCATCGAAGCCGCAGAAATGATGATCCAGAATGATCCACACATCTTGAATGCTCTTCCCTTCACCATTGCTGTAATCAAAGAAACTTTGCGGCTTTTCCCCGTCGTAACCACCACTCGGCAAGGCATACCCGACTTCATCCTGACAGACTCAGAAGGCCGACAATTCCCGACTGACAAGTGCCTTGTGTGGGGCAACCATCATGGCCTGCATCGCAATCCGCGCTACTGGCCAAAGCCGGATCAATTCCTCCCAGAGCGCTGGCTAGTCGCAGAGAGACATCCTTTGTATCCCGTCAAAAACGCATGGCGGCCATTTGAATTTGGTCCTCGAACTTGCATTGGACAAGAGCTTGCGATGATGGAGATGAAGATGATACTGGTAATGACCATCAGAGAGCTGAATGTCGAAGGCGCTTTTTCGGAATGGGACCAACTGCACCCGAGAAAGGGCATCAAAGAGGTCCGCGGTGAACGGGCATATCAGATGATCTTGGGAAGTGCTCACCCTGCCGATGGATATCCTTGCAAGGTATCTTTAACTAGATAGCATCAAAAGTCCTATGTTACTCGGACTACGTTCAATATTGAATTAATATCCGAAGGTTGTAATTCTAATATGTCATGATTAAACCTGAGAGCTTGAGTAAAGAATCGGCTTATCTTCGACCAAGGTACCGATGCGACGTACCAGTAAATAGCTTGCCTTCACTTACGTTTCTAGAATCATAGGTACCTTACCAGGTAGCAAAAGTACCGTTTCATTAATTGAGTACCTGACATATTTTCCTTAAAATACCGTACTATGGGGAGCCTCGTAATTCGAGTGAAAGTCCCAGCCAGCCTTTTACATATGCCGAGTTGGTTACGCGCTTTATAAAATGAACCGCAATTCTTCACCGTATGACCGCCGGACTTCGTAGCTTACACTTCTATTTTGTATCTGCCCGGAGAGTATTGCACTCACTCGAATGTGCTGGAGAATAGAAGATGCTATGCCAGAACAGAAGCCAGACACCATGATAAATGAATCCGAAAGTGAAGCAAGAGCCCCACCGAAGCACGCAGCAGTAACGTCCGCCTTTGAAAGATGGCTTACAGCCAACTACCGAAATCAAGAAGATCAGAGGAGAAGCGGTCTTGGCGTTTCATACCACGACCTAAATGTTTTTGGGCATGGTGCACAAGCAGATTTCCAGAAGAACTTCTTGAATTATCCTCTGTATTATCTAAGCTCCTTGCGATCTTTGTTTAGTCGTGGCAGACCTGAGCATGTCCACATTCTCCAAAATTTTGAGGGCCGACTAGATAGCGGAGAGATGTTGTTGGTCCTGGGACGCCCAGGAAGCGGCTGCACAACATTACTCAAAACACTGGCTGGACAGGCGCATGGCTTGCATGTTAGCAGCGAGTCAGAAATCAATTACCAAGGTATGATGAACGTTGATGATATGTTCCTGGCTGACCCGTACTAGGCATTGATCCAAGCACTATGCATACCGAATTCCGTGACGAATGTACATACCAGGCTGACTCTGACATTCATTTCCCGCACCTAACGCTGTCCCAGACATTGGCAGTGGCCGTTGAGGCTAGAGCTGCACGGAGCAAACTAGGTCGGCTTCATCCAGTCTCTAGCGATAGCTGCGATACTACGACAAGACGTGATACAATCACGCAGGCCCTGGGTCTTTCTCATGTACACGATACAAAGATGGGTGGCGACTTTGTAGTAGGTTTGAGTGGAGGCGAGCGGAAGAGGGCCTCAATTGCAGAACTCCTTATTAGTAATAGCACTCTACAATGCTGGGATAATAGTACCAGGGGCCTCGATAGCGCAAATGCCTTACAATTCGTCAAAATCCTTAGATTTTCAGCTCGTATAACTGGATCATCGGCGATCGTGAGTTTGTACCAAGCATCGGAGGATATCTTCAAGGTATGCAGACCTATCCAGAGGACTACCAAGCTAAGGCAAGACTGTAGCTGTTTGACAAGGTTGTACTTCTTTACGAAGGCCATCAGATATTCTTCGGAGGTGTCCAAACAGCTAAGGTGTTCTTCACTAACATGGGGTTCATCTGCCGCGAACGAGCTAGTACAGCAGATTTTTTGACGTCATTGACCAACCCCGTGGAGCGGACAATTAAAGAAGGCTTCGAATCTACAGTCCCCCGGACACCTGCCGAGTTTGCATCTCGATGGCAAAATAGCTCAGAGCGGGCTAGCCTTCAACAAAAGATACAAGACTACAATGCGAGCTATTCATTTACTTCGGAACATCAGGCAGAGTTTCATCGAGCCCATAAAACTAGGAAAGCTACAATGATGTGAGTTCTTAGGAATGTTGCGGCCGTGGCTCCGGTAGTAATTTTAATGCAGTGGTTCCTCGCGGTCGCCCTACGTTGCTTCGTTTCCGCATCAAATTCTCATCTGTATGATCCGTGGTTTCCAGAGACTTCGGGGCGACCTGACTGCTCCTCTGTCCAACATTGCTGGCAATTGCGTCATGTCAATCATCCTTGGTAGTATGTTCTACCACTTGCCGGAAGACTCCAGCAGCTTCTACGGCCGAGGGGTGCTCTTATTTTTCACTGTGCTCTTAAACACATTCTTAGGAGCTTTCGAGGTGAGATAATGCTCAAGAGCTATGAAAATAACGGATTTTTAAAGCTGAAGCATTGAATATAGGGTGTAGCGTTGTGGGAGCAAAGACCAATCGTGGAAAAGCATTATCAGTATGCCTTCTACCATCCTAGTGCGGAGGCAATCGCATCTATGATTTGCGATTTACCGAACAAGCTGGCCCTTACACTGTTCTTTAATATCCCTTTCTATTTCCTGGCGAACTTGCGTCGAAGCACGGAGGCATTTTTTACATTTTACTTGTTCGCATTTGTAAGTCTCTTAACAGGTTCAATGCTTTTCCGGACCATTGGAGCGATGTCTCGTACTCTAACACAATCCATCGCGCCTGGAGCTGTGTTCATTATGCTTCTTATCGTCTACACGGGTTTTATCTTGCCTATACCTAGCATGCATCCTTGGCTGAGCTGGTTTCGCTTCATTAATCCAGCCGCGTACGTGTTCGAAAGCCTAATGATTAACGAGGTTAGTGCTTGGTCCATTCGTTTAGAATATAACGCTTATGAAAATTTACATAGTTCTCTAATCGTAGATTTCCATGCACGACCTTCATCCCTCAAGGCGCATCATACGTCAACACAGGTAACTTCGAAAAAAAATGCGCAGTCGTTGGTGCTGAAGCTGGATCACCATTCGTCGGTGGCAGTAGTTACATTCGAGAAAGCTTTCAATACGAACCAATACATAAGTGGAGGTACGGAGCATGATATTATAGATTTGACTTAACTAACAGTTACATTAGAAATTTAGGCATTGTCCTTGCCTTTATGACATTTTTCTGCTTCTTATACTTGCTTGCTACTGAGTTAATAGCAGCTCAACGCTCGAAGGGGGAAATACTCATATACCGCCGGAGCTTCAAAGGCCCTCTACGCCGTGCAAGCGATGAGGAAGCGAAGATTGAGCTTCAGCATTCCTGTGAATATCAAATAGGACCACAAGAGAGGGCCTTTCAAATCTCAAAACAGGAATCCATCCCAGCCCGCACTCCAGCTCATGCTGTACCCCTGTTATGGCAGGGGCTTGGATACCATCTCGGCGGTAAATCGGTACAGCATACTTTATTAGACGATATTGAGGGTTGGATCCAGCCAGGGTCCTTAACCGCTTTGATGGTGCGTGATTACGTCAAATTCCGGAATGCAGAGATTGACATGGCTTAGGGGTCTTCCGGAGCTGGCAAAACGACTTTATTGAACGTTCTAGCAAATAGGGTAACCGTAGGAGTGGTGAGTGGAGTTAAGCTGACTGGTTCCCAATACCAGGGGAGCGATAGCTTTGCTCGAAGGATCGGCTACGCTCAACAGCAGGACCTTCATCTTACAACAGCTACTGTCAGAGAAGCATTGCAATTTAGTGCTCTCTTACGACAACCGCAGAACTACTCGAAGGCAGAGAAGCTTGCTTATGCTGAGGAAGTCATTCAGACTTTGGACATGGAAGAGTTTGCTGACGCCATCGTTGGTGTACCTGGCGAAGGTGAGCCGTATGCTCACAATCGAATTATCAACTCTTACATATTAAGGTCTCAACGTCGAACAACGCAAGAGGTTGACGATAGGCGTAGAACTCGCTGCCAAGCCAGAACTACTACTTTTCCTCGATGAACCAACCTCCGGCCTAGATAGTGACACGGCTTGGTCGGTGTGTACACTACTAAGGAAGCTTGCCGACCAAGGTCAGTCTATATTATGCACGATTCATCAGCCATCTGGCATTTTGTTCGAGATGTTCGATCGCTTGCTCTTGTTGTCTGAAGGTAGGTCTCTTTACTTTGGAGACATTGGACCGCAGTCTCGATCCGTGATCCGTTATTTCGAGAGAGGCGGTGCAAGACTGTGTGGGGACAATGAGAATCCTGCAGAATGGCTTTTAGAGGCCACAATGGGCTCTGATATTGACTGGGCTTCGTTATGGCAAACATCTGATGAGAGACGTGGCATCAGCGAGAATTTGGAAGGGATGAAGCGTGCCCTCACAGAACCGCTGCTGAAATCACATGAGTTCGATACTTCGGGCGAATTCGCTACCCATTTCTTTAGACAGCTTTCGATTGTAACTCGCAGGACAATAGAGAACGACTGGCGGACTCCAGCCTATCTTTACAGCAAATTTTTCCTGATACTCGGCATGGCAAGTCTCGAAACCCGTCAAGTTCTAACAAAGGTACGCTGACACCGGTTGCAGGGCCTCTTCAATGGCTTCTCGTTTTACCACTCAGAGAACAGTCTTCAGGGTGTACAGAACCAGCTCTTTTCGGTTTTTATGTTAATGACAGCATTTGGTAACATAGTTCAACTTATCATGCCCCAGTTCTTAGCAAATCGAACCATATACGAAGCACGAGAACGGCCGTCCCGCACTTATTCGTGGAAGGTTTTCATCCTGTCGAATATTGTAGCAGAGATACCGTCGCAAACGTTACTCGCCGTAGTATTGTTCTTGACGTGGTATTACCCGCTGGGCTTATATCGCAACGCTGGACTTCATTATAGAGATGGATTGATATTCTTGCTTATATGGTCCTTCATGCTATTTTGTTCAAGTTTTTCACAGATGGTTGCTACAGTTATGCCAGATGCTGCAACCGGGGTCAATATTGCCTCCCTTTTGTTCTCCCTCTCGCTCATTTTCTGCGGGTAAGTGAAGCCTTCCGCCCTTCATACCAAATAGATGGACGGTTTGCTAATCTGGTCGGTCTCCCAGAGTACTTGTTAGTCCTGCTGCCCTACCTGGCTTTTGGATATTCATGTATCGCGCAACGCCCGTTACCTACTTCGTCAGTGCCATGATCTCAACTGGCATTTCCGGGATCAATATTACATGTTCCACCACGGAGCTTGTAAGATTCAGCCCTCCAAGAAGTGAGAATTGCGGATCTTACCTTGCGGAGTATATAAGCTATGCAGGGGGCACTTTACTAGACCCTAACGCGACCGAGGAGTGTAGATTTTGCCCTATCTCAACCACTGACTCGCTTCTGGCTACACTGGGCATTGACGTTACCGCTCGATGGAGAAATTTGGGGATATCTCTGGTCTACACAGCGGCGAACATCCTTGGATCCCTTCTGCTCTACTGGGTGGTACGCGTACCAAAGGGAGCGAAGAACACATGAAAGAGGTTTCCAGCGACACATCTTAGACAAGCAGTTCGGCCAGTTATAGGGCTAGGGACAGCTGTCATATCTTAGGAATAGCTTCCCATTTGTTCCTCCGATATCTTTTTGGAAACCTGGCTGCATTTGAGAAGAATCATGTTTCTAAGCATAGAGGTCAATCAGACTTCACCACTTTAGAAAATGTATTCTACTACGTTTCCGTAGTAATAATATTCTCCTCGAATCTGACTACAAGTTACGGAATACAATCGTTCCGATGGCCATGGGTAAAGATGGAAAACGGAGTCGGAAAGGACATTAATATAACTCACGACAGCCCTTGCACCCAACGATTGCCTTGTAATACGAAAAGCTAAAGGGACACGGCAACTTGTCTCACTGCATGAAGAATCAATGAGGCTGAGCGCGTTCGAGGAAATGCTAGCAATGTGCTATGGCTTTTCAGGTTTCGCGCAATTGAATATTAGGCAAAACGACGACAAGTCGGTTTTCATGTAAAACAGGATAGAATCGACCCGTGAAGGATATGACAATACACAATTGTTTGGTTGATACTACACCGAGTCCTGACAGATCTCGCATGGTTCTCACCTCCCGAGTCCTACAACTCAGTTGAACAAGGAACAATTTTCTTTACATGTTTCTCCACCACTTGGACTGCGGAAGCTGAAAGATGTGATACGATGAAGCGGAAAAGAAAACCGGAAGCGGGCAAACACGTGACAAATAGAATACGGTTTTGTATCATTGCTCCGCACGCTCCGCCACTTGCTGAGGGAGAAGCTAAGGTATCTTACACTGCGAGATCATACGCTCATATGAGGGACTGAAGATGGCGCTATTCAACGTTCATTAAGTCGATAAAATCTAAAGGGTTGAATAGCGAAACAAGTGGGTACTCGTAGGAGCTGTAGGCTCATAGCTTCATATCTCAGGCTCGTAGCTGTTGATAGACGCTCGTACGAAGTAGTAAGCTCGTGTGCCTGGGCCAATCACCGTACTGCGCAGCTTGTCTACTTTTCTACTCTGAGTACAGCCCATCGCTAGAACCGCCGTTAAAGTCTGTCAACCTTCATGGATCCGCTTAGCATCACCGCGAGTATCATTACGGTACTCCAAGCAACCAACGCTGTCATCTCAGTATGTTATGATTATAGTGCCGCCCTCAAGGGGGCTCCCTGGGAGCTCTCAAAGGTTATGGACGAGCTAAAAGGCCTCCGGGGTGTCCTCGAAAACCTCGCAAAGGTTGCGAAAGCGGCGGCTGATGCGAATCCCGCCTCTCAATCGCGATTGCCGACGCTGGAGCTCCTTTGTGACTCTACGTCGGGTTCTGGACCGCTAATCAGTTGTCTCGATGAGATAAACCGGATCAAAATCAAATTAAGTCCTCCAAGCTGGAGTGGCAAGGATGGTTCAAAGAGACAAGCTTTGATGCAAGTGCTTGGCTGGCCCCTAAAGGAGCAAGATACACGGAGGTCTCTTGAAGCTATTGGTAGACTCAAGAGTACCTTGACGTTGGCTCTAACATCAGATCAAGCGTGGGTCTTACGCTGCGTATTTGGGGACATGTGAAATTGACAGCTCGCTACGGTCAACAGATCTACGCTGCTGGCCGTCCAGGATACGGTAGAGAACACAGCAAAGACTTCGCTTGACATTCATAGGAGGTTTCAATCGAAAGAAATAGGTATGTACCTTCAATTTCGATTGTTCTTGATCCTGCACATTACTCTTACGTTAACGTCGGAGGAACGTTGTCTTGTGGTAATGATTTCCGGGCTTATCATTTCTTGAATTAGGTCCAGCAGAAACTCGTAATTAATAACAAAACTTGTTTCATATAGCATTTCATACTTTGCGTTTTAACAATTCAGATCAGCTTACCAGCTTCAGACGAAAATCGTGAAGAAATTTACAAATGGCTCTCGCCACCAGACCCTTCTGTAAACTTGAATGATGCCTACAAGAAAAGAATGGCAGGAACCGGATCGTGGCTACTTAGAAGCCAGCAATATCTCGACTGGAAAACATATTCGAACTCGTTTCTCTGGCTCCACGGAATACCCGGTTGTGGCAAGACTATCCTCAGCTCTACGATAGTTGATGACGTGCTTCGTCAATGTCTCCAAGACACTCGTTCAGCCGCAGCATATTTCTTCTTCGACTTCAATGATTCGGAAAAGCAGCTAAGTGACAGAATGGTGCGATCAATTGTTGCGCAGATCTCCCAACAGCGAGCGGATATGCCAATCGCTTTAACCTCACTTTTCTCCCCTTCTAAAAACAGACGGCAGCCGCCTACTACTGACGCTCTCTTGGCAGTGTTACAGCAAATGTTTCAAGAATTTGGCGATATCTATATTATTTTCGACGCTCTTGACGAATGCACAGATAAGTTGGAACTGTTGAATGTCATTGAGGAGATATACAGTTGGAAGATGGGCAATCGACACTTTATAGTTACAAGCCGACAAGAAAAAGATATCCAAGAATCATTTGACTCTCTTATTGGGAAAGACAAACAGATCAGCATACAAAGTGCACTTGTGAATGATGATATTCGGGCCTACGTTCAAGAAAGGTTAAAAACAGATCGACAATTGAGAAGATGGCAATCACGCTCAGAAGTACAACAAGAGATTGAAGATGCGTTGATGGACAAGGCAGCGGGAATGTAAGCGTAACGCATATGTCAGCGCTAGTATCCTCTCATTGACAATATAACTCAGGTTCCGATGGGCCGCATGCCAACTCGATGCCTTGAGTAGCTGTCTCACAATTCCGATGCTTCGGAAAGCGCTGAAGTCTCTGCCGAAAACTCTAGATGATACCTATGTGCGAATACTGTGCACTATAAAAGCCGAATATTGCAGCTATGCTTTCAAAATCCTGCAATGGCTAGTCTTCTCTGTACGACCACTTTCGATTCAGGAAGCAGCTGAAATACTTGCAATCGACGAAGAAGCAGAGAGAGGATTTGACCCTGAATACAGACTGGAGGACCCACGAGATATCCTCACCATCTGCTCTAGTCTAGTTACGATAGCGATTGCGAAAAATGACCATAACGAAGACTATGAGGAGCTGAGACTAGCTCATTACTCTGTCAAAGAATACTTGATCTCAGACCAAGTTTCACATGGACCCGCATCAAAGTACGACATAGCAGTTGAACCCGATAAGTCCATTGCTCAGATCTGCCTCCTCTATCTCCTCTACTTTTCAGAACCCTCTCTGTCAACCTATGACATGCACGCAAAATTTCCACTCCTTGGTTATGCAGTAGAAAATTGGACTCTGCATGCTCGAGCGGCCGAGAGGTATACCAAAGAAGTTGCTCTATTGAGCATGGAACTTCTTCAGTCCGAGAAGCATGCGTTCATCAACTGGTTATCGTTACATCCGCACAGGCATCCTCCATATGTATTTGTTGAAGCGCCTCTCTACAATGCCGCAATGGAAGGCTTATATCAATCGACAAAAATCCTAGTTGATACAGGCGCTGATGTCAATGCTGGCGGAGCAGATCGCGCTGCGCTTGTGGAAGCTTCGTCTCGCGGTCATACTGCGATTGTTCAGCTTCTAATAGATGCAGGTGCCGATGTCAATGCTGGCGAAGCAGTTCACGCTGCGCTTGTGGAAGCTTCATTATACGGTCATACTGCGATTGTTCAGCTTCTAATAGATGCAGGTGCCGATGTCAATGTGATGGGAGTATATCATGGCACCGCACTCCTCGCAGCTTCACTTCTCGGTCATTATGCGATTGTTGAGCTGTTAATAGATGCAGGTGCCGACGTCAATGCTGGCGGAGTAGATCGCTCTGCGCTTGTGGAAGCTTCATCATACGGTCATACTGCGATTGTTCAGCTTCTAATAGATGCAGGTGCCGACGTCAATGCTGACGAAGCAGATCGTGGCACCGCACTCGTCGTAGCTTCACTTCACGGTCATTATGCGATTGTTGAGTTGTTAATAGATGCAGGTGCCGACGTCAATGCTGGCGGAGCAGATCGCTCTGCGCTTCTGAAAGCTTCAGTTTACGGTCATACTGCGATTGTTCAGCTTCTAATAGATGCAGGTGTCGACGTCAATGCTGGCGAAGCAGATCGCGCTGCGCTTGTGGCAGCTTCGTCTTGCGGTCATACTGCGATTGTTCAGCTTCTGATAGATGCAGGTGCCGATGTCAATACTGGCGGAGCAGATCGCGCTACGCTTGTGGAAGCTTCTAGAAGAGGACATGATCAAGTCGACGAAGGAGCAATCTATGCTGGTACTGATACTGCGCTTATCAAAGCCACTTTGAATGGACATGATCCTATAGTCGAACGATTACTAAAAGCAGGAGCCCGAATCGACACCATAGGAGTAAGGGGTCCCGCGCTTCGAATGGCAGCCATCAAAGGGCACGGTCGCGTAGTCGAACAACTTCTTAAAGCAGGGGCTCAAGTTAATATGAAAACGACATATGGTTCCGCAATTAAGGTAGCTGCTGAAGAAGGACATCTCGGGATCCTTGAGCAGTTGCTCGAGGCGGGGGCTGACGTCAACGCAGACGAGGCAACATCTTTGAACGCCTTGCCCGCAACGACTCTGGAGGCAGCCGTCATGAATGGGCAGTTTCAGATAGTTGAGCGGTTATTAGAAGCCGGAGCAGAGGTCAACCGGAATACGGAGACGTATTCCCGAACGCGTCAATACCAATACTACATCCAAAGACTTTTAGAAGCAGGTGCAGAAGGCAGCCCTGCGGAACCATCCAGCGACGTAGTATACAGCGATGCTCTGCACATGGCAGCAAAGGTGAAAGCTTACGACGTGGTCCTGTTGTTACTCAAGTGGGGAGCTAAGGTTGATAAGAGGTCGTGGCACGATGATCCACGTTCAAAGCTTCCACGAAGCACACCTGAGCGGGTTGTTGAGCGACTGATCAGCCTTGGTCAGGATGATGACGATGACGATGAAGAGGACGAATGGGACGAAGGAGGAGGATGATGATGAGGATGATGAGTATAACGCGGATGAGAAGGAGGAGGATTAGGATAGGAGACCAGGATGAGCACAAGACGACGACGTTTCAGAAAAGAATGCTTGATACTATCCAATCCTGCTAGTATACCCTTACCTTCAGCTGCTCGGCTCCCGGCTTTTGAAATATGCCGAAATGTCCCCTTTCATTATCGTTTACTATTTCTCATTTCCCGACAGCAAATACATCGAAGCATCAAACCTCTAACCATGGTCGCGGTTACAAAATAATGATGAAGGATAAGTAATACGTCTCCTTCCCCCTCCTCAAAACCCACATACACACCCAGCAGATATGTGCTCCAAAACCCCTTACAGTTCATATGATGACACCCCTCCGACTCCTGAATCGTGCATCCGCATTTCGGGCAATCCCTCGCGTCGTTCTTCATCCTCCACCCCGCAAAAGCATCGTCCCCCAGTATAACGCTCTTGTACTGGTCGCACGTGAGGCCTTCGTGGCTGACGGCGCCGCACTGGGTGGAGATTAAGGTGAGACAGGTAGCGCAGGTGAAGATTTTGCCGTCGGGCAGTACGGAGTAGACCTGGTCGCAGTCGGCGGTGGGGCGGTATTGGTAGTTGCTGGGATGGGTGCGGACGTGGCGAGTGAAGGATCGCGAGAGTAAGTTGGAGAGTTGATCCCGGGTTAAGGCGGCTGAGAGCTCGGTGAGGGAGATGATGGCTTGGGAGGTGCCGGAGGAGCCTAAGGAATTTGTAGGGGATGATTGAGTCGCCGGCGGAGAGGCATTGGTTTGCAAAGTATTCCTTGTTGTAGGCGTGTCCGCAAACCCCCATTCAACACCCTGAAAGTCATTGATGATGTTCAAATTGCCCACTTTTACGAAGCATTGCCAGGGCTTAACCTTTTTTTATTGACGGCCGTCCTACATTCTAGCGTTCTATTCAGGATTTTGACCCTGCCCAGTTCTGCGCAGCTTCCTCCATGAAGTGCGACGAGGTGAACTCGAAGAGTTGCAATTTTCGAGGGCTTGTACCAAGTGCAACTGACATTGCACTTCTATAGACGAGCAGTCGAGGCAGCAGCGGGTTCGATGCTGAGAACATCTCCACCTGGGCCGACATCTGAGAAGAGCTCTACCTAGATCTCTTGTCTTTGATTCAGTACTTTTTGAAGGTTGTTCTATCGGTGTATCCTGTGGATGTAAAGCAGGACTTTGGTTTGAAGGTGTTATTTCGTGCCTGCTATGGAATACTCGTAGAGCCTTGCGCGACCTCTTCTTCATTCGTGGCAGTGTGCCGACAATGACATGTATCGCCATAATTACACGTCCCTAACCTTTGAAAAGCCGACAGCTGACTTCGGCCAAAAGATTGGGGAGCCCAGAGAAGGGGGCTTTAGCAGGTCCTTAGCAGGTCCTGGTGGATCGCCATCGGTGGTCTTGCAGGACGGAGGGATACTCGGCGGACTACTGGCTGGATCACACTGCTCTTGGCTTGTTGGCTGAAGTATGTTGAAAGTAGCATTGATCGCCCCTCCCACAGCCGCCCTTGCTAGAGAAGAATGTGTAGACGGAAAGTGGAATGGGTGGTCTAATTTCTAGTATTGAAGGCTATAAGGAGCCTGACCTCTGAATGTGAGCGCCCGTACACCACTACTTCTCATGATTGTATATATAAAACAAAACTTAACTCTGTAACAGGCGAAATTACCGGTTATGCTTCGAAGACTTTGGAGAAGCAGTGGTGGTAAGGTTTTCTTGAGAGTTGTGTTGGTTGAGTCCATATCAACATTTCAACAGTGAATTAGTACCTTGTGTTTAAAGAAAGGACAAAGGTCAGTCAGTATCTCACGTGGCGAGTACTTTCAGAAGTACTGTAAGACGTACCTTATGTTTGATACCTGGTGTACTCCATTATCTCGTAGGGCCATCACGTGATCCTCACTTCTTCCCTGTACTTCCGGTTGCCATTAAACGGACGCATCCAAAGGATCTTTCAAAAGGCCATCTCTTTGAAACCTGATAAAAGGCGTCAATAATCACCCCGACTCCGACAAGCCCGACGGCATGAAGTTCTACCAACGCGGAGGTGGTCGCCGAAGGCTTGGCGTCACGTGGTTAAAACCGCCGTATGGAATGCGGAGGGGGTCACCGAGGACGTCGCGGTTTACGATAAGTCCGAAGGTGCTATTCCCAGGGTGTTCTGTATATATGGGAAGGGAAAGTACTGTTACTTCGATTTCCACCGCACTCCAAATCTCTCTCAAACGCCAAAGTGTCCTTATTCCATCGGCCACATCTTCCACAACCCTTAGTCGCTTATCCGCTTTTCTCGCTTAACCCCCCAACTACAGTCGCAAACCATCGCAATGCCCTCCTCAAACACCTACCTCTCCTTCCTCTACCGCCAATTCTTCGTCACCCCTGCCCAACTCCCCAATACGCTCTCCCTCGCCGGCAGAACCGGTATTGTCACTGGCTCTAACACCGGTCTCGGCTACCACGCCAGCATGCAGCTCCTCGAGCGCAGGCTTTCGCACTTGATCCTCGCGGTGCGGGATCGGGAGAAGGGAGAAGCGGCGCGGCAGTCCCTTTTGGCGGCGCTTGGGAAGGATAAGCGGCCGGTTGTTGAGGTTTGGAGCTTGGATCTGGCAAGCTATGACAGTGTTGTAGCGTTTGTGGATAGAGTGAAGAGGACGGAAGGGTTGAAGGTGGACTTTGCGGTTTTGAACGCTGGGGTTGCAAAGCTGAGTTTCGAGGTTAATTCGTCTACTAAGCACGAAGTGACGATCCAGACGAATTGGCTCAGCACGGCTTTGCTCTCGCTTCTTCTTGTTCCCGTACTCCAGACGCAGTACACTTCTTCTGGGAGCACTGGTATCCCCCCCGTAATTTCGATTGTGGGCAGCGAGACTGCACAATGGGCCAAGTTGAAAGAAGGCAAAAAGGCTTTGAAAGGGCAAAAAGGCATTATCGAGGCACTGGATGACAAGAACAATTTTGATCCTTCGGATCGGTATTATGCCTCGAAATTACTGCTGCTCTTCTTCTTTAGAGAGTTCAGCACGCGTCTCGTTACGCCGGGGACAGAAGGTTCGTCCAACGATGTCGTGGTCAACAACGTCAACCCCGGATTTTGCTATGGCTCGGAGTTGCACCGCGATGTTGACGGGGTGTTGGGCGGCATCCTTGCGGTTGTAAAGAGGATCATGGGTAGATCAACACCATTGGGTGCGAGAACGCTCGCGCATGCCGCAGTGGTGGCTTCAGCGGAGTCGCATGGGAAGTTTCTCAGCGACGAGAAGATCACGGCGTTTGCGGATTACCCATCGACTCCAGATGGGAAGGCGATGCAGAGGCAGTTGTGGGAGGAGATGGCGAAAGAGCTAGAGGGGGTTGTTGATGTTGCGAGCATGATTAGGGGGAAACCTTAAAGAGGGGAATGGTACTGTCGGCATTTCTAGGAGTCGGTACGGCTTTTGTGTTTCGTGAGCATCGAGTGGGGTTGCTGAGTTCAGCGAGTGCAATTTATTAGTCTCCTGTATTTAAGGTCTTGACTCGGATACAATCAGCCAGTACTCCAGCACGCGCGTAAGCCAAATGGTATGCAGGCATTACTTACATGGTAAACCCTTCGGCATCTGCGTTGAAATCAGAGATTTGCACGGAATCACCCATTACGCTCCACGTGTTGAAAGAGCTGCGGAAAAGACCTTCTACAGTTCCGGGGTCGATGACAGCCCTTGCAGCAGTGTCATAGTCGTTATCGTCGATTGGCATCCAGGATGAAGAGACATCATTAAAGTCAGAGAACCAGTCAGGGAAGTCCATTGTCGAGTCGATTGGCAACGTGGACATCGAATCGAGTCGGCCATCTCTGATGGGATCGTCACGCTTTTCGAATTGGTCAGGTGAGTTGTCAATGTGACTCGGATGATCTGTTCTTAGGGTGGAGATAAAGCTATCAGACGGCTGTATGCGCGTTTTGTCCTCTGAATCACTTGGTGCATGCTGTACGACTGTCAATAACCCAAGCCTTATATTTTTACATTCAAACGACGAATGTACGAACCTGCTGATCTCGCCGAGCTGTGGACCGCATTAATCGTCTCAAAAATTTCATACTCTGCTCAACCTCATTCTTCCTATGGACACTCATATTAGATACAATCTTTAAGCCACGCTGAATGGTTTTCTTTGTCTTTGGTAGATCTGGAACAATGGCAACGAGCTCTGCGCTTGGGGTGCTTATTGCTGCAAAAAGAACGCAAAGGGAGTTGAAAGTGACTATCGAAGATTAGAGTCATGAACTTAGGCGTAATTGATACTCAACGAACAATTGAAATCCCACCACCACGCCTCGGTCAAATTGAGGGGGGCAAATAAGTCTATGGATTCGACTTGCAACAGAGCAGACGCAACGCACGTCTTTGCGCTTAGATGAGCAATGGCAGTCTCAGACAAGGAAGGCTTGCTTAGGTGTCTGATTTTGACTGAGCCGCCAATAAACATGTCTGTGGTGGTATCTGAGTAGAGGGGAGGCCACATGTGTGCTCCGTTCTGCGGCCACATGTTCTTCTCAGGCTGGATAAGGAATAGAACGGTCTGTCGGTGAAGTAGGATACGCATCCCAAGAAAGCGGTTTCTTAGCATGATTGTCTGTCGTTGAAGCAAAAGCGGATGCTGCCTGTTTATGTTTACATCTTCGAGTGAAAACTTCAAATCTTTGGGAAGTAAGTCGTGCCAGGCTAGTAACATTCCATCGAGCTGAATGAGGACTGTGAGGTAGGATAAAGCGCTACTGCCATCAACAAGCAAAGGCCACCCCTCGCTCTTGCTAGGGTAGCCCTTCACGTCAGCATCAATAACACCTTTTACCTTGTGCAGTCGCTCTAGTATCTCATCCATAAGATAATAGAGACGCGTACTACAGACAAAGAAGGCATTAACAGACAAGTGTCCATTAGGCTGTGCTTGACGTCTAGCGAGATAAGCATCGTCAATAGGCCGAGGGAAGCTGTCTGGAGAGGTTGACAAGTGGCCATACGGAATTCCAATCGGCCTGCTATAGATCATACTCGAAATACTATAATCATAAGCAAATCTGAAATTTGAATGGAGAAAAGGTTATATTGCTCATTGCTGTGTCAAAAATCTGGTTTTGTCCTCTTACATAAACCGAAAAGCCAATGTTTACCGCGACTAACGTGTAGACTGGTCTTGTTCGGATGGAGTTTTGGAAGGGCTTACCGATCAAGAGAGAAGCAGCCCCACCACAGTCGTAAGCGTAGCTCTCTGTTGAGAGGTGAGAGGGACGGACTCTCTGGTAAAGGGATATGCAGTCCAAGCTCTTGAGCCATCCGTGCTGCATGCCCAATAGTAAGGTAGCATTGCCTTGAACGCAATGTGCTCTGCTGATACTGAGCCATGAGTAGAAGCGTTTGAAGCATACGCATATTGGCCAAATCGAACGAGTTCACAACATATTCCCGGGCACGGCTGTAAAACTCGAAACTCGCACGGGAAGTATCTTCAAAAGGTGACTTTTCATCTAGATTGTCATTGTAGGATCGACAAGACAGGCAGAAAATCAAGTTTAATTGCGCAACAAAAATTGGGTCAAGGGGTTCTTGGGATTCCCAGGTACGACTGAAAAGGTCACTGCACTCATCTTCGAGGAGAAAGGGCCATATTGGATTGACAATTGAGAAGTAGCGCTCGAAAAGCAATTGAGCCACATGACGCTTCGGCAAGGACTCAGATGACGAAGAAACGTATACTGTTGAAATTTGGTTCCATTCATTTCCATAAACAGGCTTTGGAAGAGCGTCTTTTCTGCGCGGATCACCTTTTTGCCATGGATTGCTTGGAGTACCGGGTACAGATCTTGACCGAGCCGTATTTTTCGGGTTCAGCCGTGAGCTCCGATCGCATGCGACTGACGCCTCCACATTCATTGCAAAATGCAACGTTGATGATCCATCAAGGGCGTCTCCAGATTCGTGGAACAGAGGTGACTGGGCCGAGTCGACCATTGCATCCATCGTTGAAGCATCGTCTTCGGTTCCGCCACTGCTACCTGCAGCGTTTAAAAAAAGACTCATACCTAGAGTAGTCCCTGGATCTGAACGGGGAACTAGGGTCGATTGATCGTTCTCAGTCAATATCGAGGGGCGTATTGAATCAGTAATAGCTGTAGTCTTCGACTTCTCTAACTCCTTCTCTAACTCCTTCAATCTAGCTTCAAGGGCATCGACATGTCTGCTTGCTTGTTCGCCTTCAGACCATATAGTACAGCCACGATGAGCAGCCCAAGGGGGGGAACATACGATTGAGAGCATTGGGCACGCACAAAGGGCGGAGGATAGACACAATCCTTGGCATGGGTAGCACAGTACGAACAGCTGGGCTGAGCAGCATCGCAACGGACTTTGCGCTTCTTGCAGGCTGCACAAGCCTGGTGGGAGGTTGTCTGGGCGTAACCGTCCCTCGAGCGCTGTGCCGTTTTACGTCTTTTTGGCTCCGAGATATCCATATCAACTCCCGTTGTTTTGGCTACAAAGTGAGCGATTCTCTTGATAGTTATAGCTTGCACTGAAAGGGACTTCGGGGGCTTTTCCACAATAGTCAAAAGTTACTGAACTTTACTGCCAAAGCTTAGTTCTTGACTTGCCAATGTAGGGGAACCCCATGGTATATTTTCGATGGATTTGTTGACTTTGACCTACCCATTATGTGCATTTGAATTAGGTATAACAATGAAATACAAAAGTGAAGGACTAAGGTGGTGACGAATTTATTCTGCCTAACGGCAAGGCTGAGACCATGATTACGTAACGACAAGTGCAACAAAATCATAACACCACCAGCGGGCTTACAGTTGGTGGGGGGTTGGAAAAGTTGAGCCAGGGCCGGAACTTTTTTTTTTTGATTCCGGCCCGAACTCAACTTTCTGCATAGAATATGCTAACCATGAGTTCAAAATTATTCCAACCCCGACTCAGCTTTCTGCATATGCTAATCATGAGCTCAAGAATTGATGTTACATAGTTAGAGTAGCTAGAAGATAAACAGCAAGAGCAAAGTATTGAAGCCGTGCATATGCACAGCTTGAGCGAAGCATCGAGAAAACAGCACAATCACAGATCACGCATACTCGTATATCATGAATAGCAAGATGAGCGAAGATTATTCTACATATGCTTAGCATATGCACAAAACATGCGAAATCATGAACTCAACTTGTGACATGCTCATCAACAAGCTATCGTTCACGTTTTCTTCGTCAGATCTTTCTTCTGCGTTTTCTTCTTCATTCTCATCGTTCTGCTCGTGATTTGTATCATCACTTTTCTCATCGTCTTCGATATTTGCATTGAGAGAATCTTGAGCGAGCTGAGTTTCTTCTTAGTATATGCGCGGCATATGCAGAGTGCGACACTCACCTTCAAATCATTTAGCCAACTCGTTATCTCATTCGCGCTCAGTTGATGCTGCGCATATGCATCGACGAGGCTTTGATGATCAGATGTGAATTTTATTGTGGCCTCGTTTAATGCTCTTGACATATGCTTCGCATAGGGCTCGAAACTTTTCCAACCCGACGTCAGATCTTAGATGTGCGGGGCATATGTCAACTTTAAAGTTCAACCCGACGTCAAGAATTTTTTCCGACCCCGGCTCAACTTTTTCAACCCTTCGGCCAGCTGTAACCCGCAATCGCGAACATGTTCTAACTGAAGAATCTTCAATCCTCAATCTACAGTAGTAGTGTCGAAAATGTTTTCAGGTGCGGTAAAGATCTAAACGTCATATAGTCATTTGGTGAAGAACATTGCTACTTCATCAAATCCTGACAGTGCATCCTCATTGGATTTTGCAATCTTGAGAAGCAGCTCATCATGCTCGTTCCACGGACAATCATCTCTGTCCCGTGTGACAGATCGGTCTGATCTGGATACATTAATCGGAAAAGAAATAAGGTAAGCACCAAACATTCGGAGAATTGGTACTCATTACTATAAATGCGGTAAAGCAAGCATCAGACCCAGAATATACCGCTATCCAACTCCTCTCCCCCAAGATACCCCTCGCGAAATGCACAAGACCGCCGCAAACCCCTCATCACACTTACAATGAATGCTGTGCTACGTTCATCTCAACTTCTTGATGCCAGCTTTCGGCCCACTCTCCCTCCTCAGGCTCTCCAATTTCTTCCCTAATTGCGCCTGAACTGCTTTTTGGACCGCCCATTGCTTTTGCATCTTCTTTATCCGTACTCCAGCTATAATCATGAGGGACACAATTCGGATCGTAGGGCGTTTTTGTGGAGCGGATGGTCGTCTGTCTGGAGTGACGCCTATCTCGGACAGGAGATGCAGGTCGAGTTTATTGCTAAGGAACGTTAGCAAATGTTATGTCGGAAGTATGAGCCCGAATCAGGAGTTTCGGCAACCAAAAGGACGAGAATAGCAGACATACCAGGCATTGAACATCTCGATCTGCATTAGAAGGAATCGCTTCTCATATGTTAATCCTTTTCTGAAACCTTCCTCCCTCAGGAATCTTGCTCGCATCCATTGAATTTGCTTCGCCAGCCCTTTCAACTCGCGTTGGTGTATTTTCTCCTTCTCCTGCACTACAAGCTCCACTTGCTTCAGCTCTTCCGGAGAATCTCCGGGACTGATGCTGCTGATGCTCGTGTTAGGGAATCGAACACGGCTCACAATAGCCTTTCGTTCCTCATCCCAACTTTTCTGTTGATGGGCTATCTTGTCCAGTGCACGGTCGAATTGGATTTGAACCTTTTCGAGCTCTATGTTCAGGGCGGTGGATTTCTTAAAGTAGAGTACCCGTTCTTCGCGGATGCGCTTAAGCTGTAAGCGAAGTTCTTTCTCACGAGAGGAAGCAGCATCAATTTGAGATTGACGGTCTGTAATCTGTAGGTTGAGGTCTTCGGCTTCTAGTTTGGCGTCCTTAAGCATATCGTGCAGATCTTTGCGTTCGTCGGCCATGGTCCTATCGCTAGTAGAAGAAAGACGGTTGGCGTGCAGAGATTGTTCTAGGGAATGAATACGTGTACGGAGGCGGTTGATGGTTTTCTCATTCGCCGTGTTCTTGGATCTTTGCTCTTCTTGCTGGAGGCGGCATTCAGAGAGCTCTTGTTCTAACTGTTCTCGCTGCTGCTCAGAAGAGTCGTTATCTGATTGCGCTTGGCGTTCTGCCTCGAGGAGTTTGCGTTGAAGGACCTTCTCGCTATCCTTCGATATGGCGCGCAGATCCTTCATCTGTTGATGTGCTTCTGCCAGGTGGCGTCTGCTCTCAATAAGTTCGTTTTTCCGAGCCGAACCACCAACAGATGACTTGGGCGAATCAACAGCCATTTTGGACACCTCTGCCTCATGAAGCTGACGCTCCAACCCCACGACTTTTTGCTTTAATTCACGGATGATCTCTTTGTGAGCTGCCTCACGCTGCAAGACTTCGGTCTCCTTTCTCCTTGCAGCAGATAGGTCCTTTTGGATCATTGACAGTTCCGCAGCAGCTTCACCACCTTGCTCGCCTCTCGATAAGAGGTTCTCCAGGTCCTCAACCTGAACCTCGAGACGCTGTGCCTTCTGCCTTGACATAATAAGTTCACGATCTCGGCCTTCTGAGGCTGCGACCACCCTCCGCTGTAAGCTGGCTACTTCCTCGCTCAAGCGGCTCTCTTCAGAGGCGGCCTTTTCAATTTCTTCTTGCAGCTCTCGCTCAAGAGCCTCGTTGCTTTCCAAGAGACCTTTGCGTTCTTCGCGGAGACGTCCAACGTCGTTCTCTAATTTTAACTTCGAGGTTCGAAGCTCCAATTTCTCCTGGTCCATTTTGAAGGTTTCGTCCACTTGGTCCTGCATTAGCTTCAGCTGAGTCTTGAGTTCATCCCGCTCAGCCTCGGTCTCAGTTGATCGAACTCGTAAAGTGTGGGCCTCAATGTTGATGGTTGCCAGTCGGTCTTGTAAGGACTGTTTCTCGGTTCTCGTTTGCTGAAGCTGAGTTTCAATGTCGTGAACTTGAGAGTTGAGCATATCTATTGAATCAGTATTGTCCATGGTCCTGGCACCGGCGTGCGCGGTCTCTGCTCGGTTGAGTTCCTTCTTCGTGGCGTGAAGCTGACTTCGCAACGACTCTGTGTCTTGCCTGGCATTGGTCACTGCGTCTCTGGCTCTTCCAGCTTCCTCATCAAGGCCGCTTTGCAAGACCTCGATCTCATCTTCTAAAGCTTGCACTTTTTCTTCGAAAGCAGCCTCTTCCCGCTTGCTAACGCGGAGTTCTTCCTTGGTTTTAGACAGCTCTAAGCGAAGATTGTCCAAAGCCTGCCGCTTTTCTCCGACTTCGTCATTGAGATCCTGTATTTGACGACCAAGAACAGCCTCTTCGCTCCGGTGCCTCTGTTGTTCACTTTCAAGTGCTTCTTGAAGCTTCATCTCCCGGCCAGAAAGTGTTCCTTCAGCCTCTTGCAGCTTCTTTACTGTGCGTTGAAGGCCAGCCGCTTGTTCCTCTGCCTTCTCCTTCTGCGCCTGAAGACCTCGCCGTTGGTTCTCCCATTGATCTCGGTCGGCGGCGTATTGACCTTCTTTGTCGTCCAACTCATGGTGAAGATCGTCAATTTCGTCGGCAAGGCGGTCAATCTCATCCTTTGCCTCAGCCCGAATTCTGCGATCGTTATCAAGTGCGTGCCCCCTCTCTTCTTGCAAATCCCGCTCGAGGTCTTGCACCTGTGCACGTGCTTTGGACAAGTCTTTCTGTAGTATTTGAGATTCAGCCGTAAGAGCATCGTGCCTAGAATGCAACAGATCCTTTTCCTCTGACTTGACTTGTAGCTCCTTGACCGCTTCGTATACTTGTTTTTCTAGAGACGTGTTTTTAGTGGTAGTACTAGCCTGTTCGTGACGAAGTAGCTCAAGTTCATCCTTTAGCCGTTGCTCGCGCGTCTCAGCATCCTGTGCGACATCTCTGATATGTTCTTGTGCTCTTTTGACTTCTCTCGACCTGTCCTCAAAGCGTTCCTCTAATGCGCTATGGTTTTCGCGAAGGTCTGTGAGCTCGGCTTGCAGCTTGTTCGCTTTGTCCTCAAGTTGCCGGCTAAGGCCTTTAGTGTTCATTGACTTATTGGACATCTCATCGCGTAGCTTCAGTATATTGTTAGCGAATCACTCCAGCTCAAGGTCATCTGAACAAACGCACCTCGTCAAGATCGTCCTCTGCCTTCTGTTTTGACGCAAAGGCTTCTTCGAAGTCCACCTTAGCGGTTCTTGCCGTAGCCTCCGCACGCTGAACTGTATCCTGAAGATGCTGCAAGTTGTTACGAACATGGTCGAGCTCTTTCTGAGTCGCTTCTAACTTCGCAGCCTGTTCCGTGGAACTGTTTTGGCGTTCTTCCAGATCTTCGATCTGCCTCTTACCTGCCTCAAGCTCCTCGTAGATCTCTTCAAGTTCTTCCGAGTCTTTTCTCGCCTGGGCCTTAAGTCTGTCGTTCTCTTCATCTCGTTCTTCCGTAAGACGGTCCTTTTCTCTAAGATCGGCTTCTAACTCTTCGATATCCTCTCGGCACTTCTCAAGCGCCTCCACATTGTTGTCTGCAATTTCCAGCTTTTGATGCAGCTCTCTCACTTCAATTTCTTTAGACGTTACTTTGCTTCTCAGAGACTCCAGCTCTTCACGCAACCCTTTGTCGACATGCTTACGTTTCAAATCCTCCTGAACGCCCTGTAGGTGAAGGTGATAGGCTTCGAGGTCCCGCTCTGCCTGACTCAGAGTCTTCTTCGCGCGTACGAGCTCCTTCTGCATGGTGATTTTGTCGACCTTGAGATCCGTATTCTCCCTTAAAGCTGCTTCGTTGAACCCAGGTCCTGCTTTCCGCAACGACTCTTCAAGGAAATGGATCTTAAGCTTCAGGCCAAAGTTTTCTTTCTCAACCTTGTTTATGATCTGGGTCACCATTAATATTGGATTGAGCGGATTTACACCTGTGCTACAACACGTACATTTTCCTGCTCTCTGAGCGTCATTACTTGTCCCTGGTCTTGAAGCACCCCCCCGGCATCGCGCTTTGGTAATACTGCAAGCGGCGTAGATTGAGCGCTGCTGCTGGCAATCTGAGGTACAGGTGTTCCATCGTCCTCCACAACCCCCGAGCTTCCTTCATCATAACCATATATTGCTGAGGCTTCCGCTGCCGGCAATGCAGGACTTTTGCCACCTTTGTAGCCAGCTTTCAAAAACGCAGGTGTCTCCGGCATACCATTAACCTTTCCATTACGAAGTAGGGTTTTCCTCAGGCCACTCTGGAGTAGTGGAGTGAATTCCCCCTGTGCTGGCGCAGCTGGTAGGTTATTAATGTTGGCGAGAGGGCCGCGTGCTCGCGGTGTCTTGAGGCTGATACCGCGACCATTGCGTAGTTGGGTGATCAAATCGTCTTTCCGCTTGGATGGGGAAAGGAACGAATTTTCGACCGAGAAATTCTCAAGGTTGTGGCCGTTGGAGAGGTACGTTGCGTTCCCAGCATCAGTACGAGGGGTCTCAACGTAGGTCATGATCGCATTAGTTCATACAAAGGGCAGGTAGCGAAGCTTCATATGATGCACTTCGGTTCCTCGATCATGACGCGGAGACGAAAACAAATTAATGCAGTGTATCAATGTTGACTTCTGGAGGGACGTGTTTTTCAGTGAGTAAACATCGGCAAACTTGCTGTTTCCAGACGCGCTAGTGCTTGACCTTCTGCCATTCAGCCTTACCGGGAACTCTTTCCATTTCCTCATGAACACCAAAACTCTTTGATAATCGTGGGTAAAACTAACCTGGGGTTATAGATTCCCGCATGTCACTCAAGAACTATAAGATTTCGGAATCACCATAATGGATAGGGCCAACGATGGCTTCAAATGGTTTGGAGAAGGCTTCGATGGGTTTCCCAAATCTCTGCCGGAGGACTGCGTCGAATACACGCTTTACATTATAGACTCCAAGCTCAATGATTTCGATGTCCGGGAGAAGCTTCGCGAGGTTCAAAGCGAAGCTAGCAAATTGATCAAGAAGCTGCTCAAAGACTTCATCTGGCAGCGAGAAAAGTTTGCTCTCGAATTGGTTCGAGAAAATGGTCAGATACGGAGCTTTCTACGAGGACGAACGAATTATGGGGATTCGGTAGAGGATGAATGGCTCATAGTGTACATTCTAAGAGTGCTCAGTAGGAACTTTGCGCAGCTCTGGATTAGGATCGTAGATACGGATGGGCAATTCTTGCTCATCGAAGCCGCGAATGCTATTCCGCGGTGGCTAAACCCCGAAAATGCAGATTTTCGAGTTAGTTATACATCCCCACCAGACGCTGTTTGATAACAGCTCATCAGTCATAGATTTGGATCAACAATGGGAAGCTAATGATTATTCCTACTACGCACATGCTGGAAGAGAATTCGAAAAATCAACCAGCAGAAGCATCGCAGGTAATGGCACTTGATAGAGCATTGGATTTCCTACGAAACAGTCAATCCAAACTTCTCCATTTACCGTCAACTGAGGCGGAGGCCTTCTTTCGCCTACAAAGATACCCTAACCAGATTGCAAACAGCCTCCATCGCGCGCTCGTCACAATCCCAAGAAAACTCGCGTACATCCTCCACGACAAAGCGGCTTACATTAGTCCTGCAATAGAGGCATTCTATCTCCGAGATCCAATTTCCACCCGTCCATTATATGCATCGGATCCAGCCAAGTGCTTTTTTTCTTCGACTGACTTAGTTACTGTATCCGTAACATTTACTAAAGTCGGATACGCTCAGACCAAGAGCCAACAATTTGCTGCTCCTCCAGCGTGGTCACACATTATCCCTACCAACTGTGATGCAAAATCACGATATAGAGCAGAATTGGGTATGAAGATCACCTGTGGATTCGAGATGCTGATGTCAGATCCACAGAATAAGGACCTCAAAGTTGTTCGGGAAATAAAATTACTTCTCGAAGATATCGAGACTGGGGAGGATTACTTGCCATCTGATAGCGAGTTATCCAACTGGAAAACTGACGATGACGATGAAGCTTGGCTAGACATCAACTTCGAGCAGTTTGACAAAGAATTGGCGGGAAAAAGCTCAAAGAACTTACCCACTACCTCAGGGGGCTTCGGCGACAAAGCTGCTCAGGAAAATCTACGAAAAATGGTTGCGAGATTTGAAGACTTCTTGAACGATGATACAGCAGGTGCTGAAGGTGCGGAATACCTGGATGACATGGATGAAGACAACGACGATTATAACGAATCTTCTAGCTCCGGCAGCGATACCGAAGGAAACGACGGAGAAATCACGTTCAATGAGGATAAGTATGCTATATTGATGAAGGAGATGATGGGCGTACCAAACGACAAGACCGCAGAGACCAGACCAGATTCTACCTACAAAAGTCATGTGGAGGACACTGATGAGACTGATACAGATCACGATTCAGAAGAAGAAGATGAAGGGGATAAGATACGCCAAGTGATGCATGATATGGAATCAGAGCTTCAATATGCAGGAGCTCTCCGCTTGGGCCGTGATTCCGCTGCGGATAAGGTCACGCCACGAAGTGAAGCTGATGATGCAGGAACCAAGGGGCTTGACGACCCAAGCCATGTAGCAGATGAGCGTAGCGATACAGAAAACGAGGACCTGGACATCAATTACAACCTAGCGAAGAATTTGCTCGAGAGTTTCAAGAGCCAGGGTGGTGGAGCTGGCCCTGGTGGGAATTTGATGGGCTTGATGGGCATGCATATGCCTCCAGACGAAGAAGACAACTTTACGAATCGTTGAAGAACCTGAGACATGTATGGCCATCGGGTTACTTTGGTTGCGCAATCGTTGGGGGCTTGAGATTGGCGGAGATACTCGCTTATTTATTCAGTGCAGGCTTTCACCCTTACCGCTTATAGTCCCCAGACTTTTGTCGGACCCTGATGCTTCCTTGGGCACACGCGGTCCTTGGTACTCTTGTTAATCCAAGACACAAGTCAGAGACATCCTTTGTTTGCAGAGCATTACCACATTGCCAATAACGCCTGGTGAATCTGGAACAATCAATCCAACTGAATGATCTCATAAAGATATTCCGGTTTCAGTGAAAGATTGTGTCATGAAACTTGAACAGTCTTTCACAGCCGCTACTGGCCATCTGGATCTCGATAGTCTGAAAAATAGATGGTTTAATCGACCACAGTGGCCTGATTGTAAGTGTATAGTAACATCAGGCCTTGGGTCTGCACTACCTTACTCCGGTCTATACGGAAGTTCGTCATCACCTTATGCCTCAAAGAGTGATAAGACCCAGAACACCGGAGAGCAATCAGGTACCCCGCAGCAGGCATGATCGCGATTCGGACCTATCGATACCAATCGGCCTTCCCGTCTTCTAGCCTGCTCTCCGAGTGTTTCAGAAATCAGTCCGTCAGAGAAGATGCAGGGATTTGCAGTCGTCGTTACTGGTGGAAGCAACAAATGCCCACACCTCATGCTCGTAAGTCGTACATTCGAGAAGAACGCTTGTCAGGCTTCTATCCGTGACGATCGCGTGGACTGCTTTATGCGAGACTTGGTGGCGACGGTATAAGCGCAGTGACACGATTTGGTCGATTCAGATGCGATCCGTAACCTTAAACGGACGCGCATAAATGATCAGCGCCAAACCTCCGGACGTTGTCGAATGTCGAGTCAAGAATTCAAGAAGTCAGGCACCTAAGGACCAAGGTAGCCCGCCAAAGACATTCTGCATGATCCGGCTTACCACGAGGTCATGGCGGAGAATTATGCTGGCCGCCGCACATACCCGTTCTTCCCCTTCTGCCACTTCTGCTTGATCGTATATTTTGATCCAATTGACTGCCGGACTGATTCGCGCCGCGAATCAGCCTTTCTGCGTTCTGGCGCTGAAGGAAGATCAAGTGTGAGCGTCAATCTGGGCTGGATGAGGCCGATGAAGCAGAAATTGCATGTCTTTGATTTCCTCAGCTTACATCAACCCAGACCGGAGGGTGGCTGGCCGTATGCATTCTATTGGCCGCTGCTTTCTGCTTTCCATTAGCATAGGCACTCGAGCACCTGAAGTCTGGAGATGTGAGAAAATGGTGGTGGGGAAGCTGAAACCCGTCCAAACGGGACGAAGCACGATGGGTCAAACTTAGGGCCAGGGGCCAATCGTAATCAAGCCTGGTTTAGCTGGTCAATGACAGGGTCTGCTAAACAGTGTGCTACTACAGTACCAGCCTACAGCATACGAGGATGCCTTGTGAAGCATCTCTTGGAGACTTAAACACAAGCACGACTGCTTGCGCATTAAGAACAGGGTCTTGCCTTGTTTTGCGCGCATCTCTCCTGTATTTGACCGCAGCCACCTTTTGATGTATTTTGGTTATTTCGGATCTTTTTATCTCCTATCGATCTGATAATCGCATGTTATCCATAGTATATTGATCCTCGAAATTCTATGGTCTTATTATACTTGACTTTGTTGTTGCCGGTGTCAAGATAATTCTAATGGCCGATCCCGGTTCCTCGACTGTATGTATCTTGTTTGCAGACGTGTCCGAGCCGAGTTGTGAACTGACAAAGACTGCAGTCGCCTGCGAACGGAAGGGATTACGAAGGGCTTCAAGTAGACACACGAGCCGAAGATAGCACAGACAAGCACCTTGACCCTGAGAAAAGCCCTCACGGCCGACGCGATTGGGGCGACCTCGACGAGGACGACGCCTACCTGAATGAGAAGCAAATTGCTACAGTAGATCAAAACGAGAAGGACGAGGAGTCGCCAATCTCTCCAGGCGCTACATTGGTCGCAGACCCCGAAAGCCCTCATCCAAAGACTATTGATGACATTGTCGCCATTGCGCCAGGATTACCGCCTGAGCCGAAAGTTCGGAGGATATGTGGCATGCGGCGACGGAATTTCTGGATAGCATTCGGTGCGGTTTTGGCCGCTGTTATTGTGGCATCCATAGTCGGTGGGGTCGTAGGTGGGAGGAAGAAGCAGACAGCACCTCCACAATCGCTGCCTGCAACCACGCTTCCCCCACCGGTGGTCAGCGGGCCTTCATCGTAGGTTGCACCAAACACGCTATGGTTTTCACGTGCTGATCTGTATTACCTTATCAGGCCGTCAGATGTCATTGTTGACTCGCCCTTGTGTGTTTTATCGTACGACAACAATGGAACCGGTAGCCCGGACAGCCGACAGTCGTTCCGGATGTACTATCAATCCGTTATTGGGAATGTCAAGGAATCTGCATCTGATGGACTGAGTACTTGGCAAGCTGCCACGTAGGTGTCCCAACGCAAGAAGCCCGACGTCGCTGACGACAATAGACCTATTTTCACAGATGCAATCAATAACACTGGGCTAGCAGCACTTACTTATATAAATGGCACACAACAACAGGTAAGCGGCGCTCTGGCATTTGTATCACCTTTTTGACGTATCAGCAGGGTAGCATCTTCTACGTTGGGATGAACGGGAATTTGCAAGAGAAGAGAAAGTATAATCTATCAAATAAGACGGGCATTTGGCTGCCCACAAGCCTCAACAACAAAAACATCCCGATGGTCGGCAACATGACAGTTTCGTCTAAAAACAACAATGACTCCGAGAATAATTGGGACAGCTATCGAATGGCAGCCGTCTATTCGGCCAATTTCCAAACAGGGCCCGGAAGTCGTCTCTACTACCACGCCGCAGAACTCAACGGCACCAGCTGGGTGCAAGAGTTGATATGGACACAGCAGAACGATAGTTGGTCTATGGGAGCCACGTTTTACGATGCATGGCCAAGTTCCCACCTAGCCGCCACCGTTGACGAAAACACGAAGATCCTACGCCTCTTCTTCTCCTCGGGTAATCTTACCCTATCCGAATACTATACCAACATCTCCTCCCCCAACCCCTCCTACCACAAAGGTAAGCCCCCCGCCACCTCCGTCCACCAAACACGCAAACTAACCCCCCCCAAACAGGCCTCCAACTCCCCTCCTACCTCCACTCCAATAACGGCAACCTCGCTGCCCTCTCCACCCCCACCGGCACCTCCCTCTTCCACGCCTCCCCCCCCGGCATCCGCGAACTCCGCATATCCGGCACCTCCCTCTCCGCCAACAACCAAGAATCCTTCAACTCCTCCGAACCCCTCGTCGCCGCCCCAAACCTCTCCAGCACCGCCGGCTCCAGCCTGTACCAGCCCTTGACTGCCAGCACCACGGTGGCGAAAGGGTTGGAGACGAACGTGTATGCGTTTTGGGCGGATGCGGTGACGGGGGATGTGGCGGCGGGGATGGGGGGGTATAGTGCGTTGAGCGAGATTAGTAGGGGTGGGGGTGGGAGTTGGCCGGCTGGGGGGCTGGTGAATATTCCATTGGGCGTGAATAATGCGCACCCGGCTTACTGAGGGGGTGTGATTCTATGGGCTTAGAATGGGAGTAGGGGATATGATACCAGGGATTCTTTGGTTATGTGATGAGATGCGAATATTACGACTTTTTCCATTTACGAAAGGCGTCGAGGCGGTAGACTACTTGGGTATTTCCATATAACCATCCACAACCATCCCCAACCAGTCAACAGTCAACAATGCATACTCCACAAAGCCTGTAACTTTCAGCGCCATCACCGTCTCCCACCATCCCCTACCAATTTCCCCATTCTCTTTCTCTCTCCCTCTCTTTCTCGCCCAGCATACGAATAATCATCGCGCGGCATACATACAGCCCTGACAAACAGCCGCGAATCGAAACACAAAACACAGCTCTACTACTATAATTAGGCCGAAACATGGGAGGCTCGTGCAAGACATCTCATGTCGCACACCCACATGGGTTTCGGGGTTTCGAGGGGATGGGTTCTTCATAAAAAAAGACACCTAGTAATCCTTTATGAAACAGGGCGCAAGAGGGACAAGAGGATTGCTGGGGGATGCAAGGATACGAGGTATTCGGCCGAGACATAAGGTGCATGGAGGCTCAAGATCCGCTGTGGCGGGGGGGCGGAAGGGATTGGTTAGACCGTTGTTTGTTTGAGATGGAGCTTGACGTCTCTTGTAGATTTGGGTTTCGTCGGTCGGGTGGGAGGTTTGAAATTGGGAAGGCAGGGGGTTGGCCATCTTTTTACGTCTCCATGGGGAGGATGGATGCGTCCCCCTCCTCCTCCTTTTCTCTCCTTCGTGCTTGGTAGTGTCGCTGAACTTCGTACAGTACTGCGAAATGCCGTATGTGAGTCTACGCTGGGCGCTTAGTTCCAAGATTCCAGAATTGAGTGTTCGAGATGGAAGATGCGAGCTTTTTTGAGCTATGTTATTTCAAGACTGCGAGGCTTTTCGGTTGGTTAGATAACAGGGGGGAGAGCATTTTGAGTCTTAACGCGCTGTCGGCTTCTCTGGGGTGTTTTTGCGGTGTGGCATCGTCCCATAATGATGTTGGGGCGTTGTTATGCGCTGTGGTCTGTGGAGGTGTCAGACTTGCTTGAATAATACCTACTAAAAAGTCATCGCGCCAACCCTGCCTTATTCAACCCTAACTACGTTGCATGCTCATAAAATATAGACGCCCCCCATTGTAGCGTGCTATTGATCTTCACACTCGGTAACCTCTTTCCACAACTGCATGTCGAACACTGAAGACAGACCCACATGTCAAACATCTGTTGCGGCCTTCTTGAACATCAAGTCTGTTCGCATAGCATACTTCAGTCCAGCCTTGAGCTCTTCGCCCGAATGCAAAAGGAATCTTTGCTGAAAAATGGGTAGTACCCTTCCAAGTTTCGGCTTCACCTCTAAGCTATTCCAACTGCTCATGGAGTCGAATGTTGTCGCCCCCACCAATGAGCTCCCCATCCGGCCCATTAGGGTCTGACTCATTCAGATAAAGATGAAGGGTATAGAACGACATCTCGGTTTTGTCGAGCATTTTGATAGGTGCCATCGCAGTGCGCTGTTTGCTGTTAGTGGAACGTCACGGTAACGTCTACGTTCGGATTATCGACTCACCTCTGGAATATTGGCCTGGACAGTACTTCAATAATCTCATACGTTCATTCAACCTCGAGGCTTTCCAAGTCTCCTTAAGTTTGACTGGGACCGTTGCCAGTAATCAAAGACGCATCCTTGAGAATCTCGATCTCTGGAACACAATCCTTCACGCGCTTCCACAACCTCTCCACGACTGTTGTATCATCCCATATAATGCGGCCACGATCTCTGGACTCTGTACGTAGTTCTTGCTGGTTATTACCAATGTTGATCATAGCCTGCTCTCATTTTCCACCTGTTCGAGCTTGTGCAGCATCGAGGAGTTGTTTGCATTTCTCGGGTGGAAGTACGCTATTGAGAATGACAGCATAGACGGCCGATGTCTAAGATGCTCGATGGTCGACTGATGTCCACGAAGGATTTTGGCGGGCCAGGGTCGGACCGAGCGGCTGACGCACATAAAAAACACCACAGGATGTCAATAGGGCTAATACTCTCTTTGTAGGATAGGCTTAGAAGGTCATATAGGATTTTAAGATGACTAAAGCAGCCGCATTGCCGTCTCATGGCCGCCTTCTGATGCCGCCTGCAGCGCGCTGCCATACCCCCCCCCCTTCGCGTTGGCATCCGCTCCCTTGTCTAGCAGCAGCCGCATCACCGCCTCATGGCCGCCGTCTGATGCCGCCTGCAGCGCGCTGCCATACTCCCCTCCCTTCGCGTTGACATCCGCCCCCTTGTCTAGCAGCAGCCGCACCATCATCTCGTAACCGCGAGACGATGCTGCCCGCAGCGCGCTGCCGTACATCCCCTCCTTCGCGTTAATATTCGCCCCCTTCTCTAATAGCAGCCGCACCACCTCCTCGTGACCGTGGTATGATGCTGTCTGCAGCGCGCTGCCGTATCTTCCACCCATCGCGTTAATATTCGTCCCCTTCTCTAATAGCAGCCGCACCACCATCTCGTAACCGCGGGACGATGCTGCCAGCAGCGCGCTGCCGTACATTCCCTCCCCCTTTGCATTATTATCCGCCTCCTTCTCTAATAGCAGCCGCACCACCATCTCGTGGCCGCGGTACGATGCCTCATACAGCGCGCTGCCGAAGCTTCCGCCCTGGGCGTTAACGTCCGCCCCCTTGTCTAGCAGCAGCCGCACCACCATCTCATGGCCGTCGTCTGATGCCGCCTGCAGCGCGCTGCCGTACTTTCCCCCCTTCGCGTTGACATCCGCCCCCTTCTCTAATAGCAGCCGCACCACCATCTCGTGGCCGCGGTACGATGCCTCATACAGCGCGCTGCCGAAGCTTCCGCCCTGGGCGTTAACGTCCGCCTCCCGTCCAGTCAACTCTTGGATAACAGCTATAAATCCTCCAATAGAGGCTAATTGTAAAGGCGTGGTTCCTTTACAATTTGTTTGTTCAACATATACGGAAGCTACTGTCCACCAATCTGATATAACAGCATGAAATCCAAACACAGATATTGATAAGATGCTTCGAGAAGACGGTGATAGCTCTTTATATATTCGGTATAATGGCATGCCAAAATAAAAAGATCGATCGCTGGCAAAATGTTTTTCTATGCTCGAATACCAATTCTGATAGGCAGGGCTACTTTCGTTTAATGAGCCAAGAAATTTCTTAAGCCGTGAAACCAGATGACTGTCAATATCGCTTTCTCCGTATTCTTGAACATGTGTTGCCCAGTGAAATCTTGCGTATGTAAGAAGACAGCTAGCATCGGAAGAAAAACCTTCATCGATGTCGTCTATATCTTGAAGCTGATAGATCGGATGATTTAGTAAGGTCAGGCAAACCTTTGCTATAAGAGCATTTGATTTAGCATAGCCCCAATGGTGGTTTTCGAAATATTCTTGAACAGAAAGATGGGAGAATTTGCAGATCTTCAGCTGCTGATCGACCACGAGTAAATTACAACAGGCTCCAAGGACGGTGTCGATGTCGATATCAATATTATCTACATCTTCAGTCTCGGGATCTTGGCAAGCTGCAGCAACTAGCTCGTCTGGTGATAATGGATCGCGGGAATACATGATCCACTGAAAAGCTCGATTGGCAATGTCACAGGAACTGCCCTTTTGGTCCTGTATTTGGCTGTAGATCTCGTCGTATGCCTTGTTAAGTGTATCTGGTAGCTTCCCTAATCTCTCTCGAATATCACGTTCGCGAGAAAGCTCAAAGAGTTGGGCAAGCTGTAAGGTCACCCATTGAAACCTGCGACAATGTCAGCTAATGGTATGCCCTGTAGGAAGCAATCACTGTCAACGCACATTCCCTCGCTTTTATCTATAAGAGTCTCGTGTATTTCTGCTTTGAGAGCTGGGCTGATATGCCTCTGCCAGTGCTGCGGACTTCTACCGAGCCTTTCACTTACGACCCTTTCAATATCTTTTCGATTATCTGTTGCTTTGATCTCCAAGTTTGGTCCAACTCCAAACCGATATTTGATATCTTCGTCCGGGCGACTAGATATGAACATCTTTAGTAAACCAGGGGATTTGTCAACAAGTTCATCCAGCGTGTGTAGAAGTTTGACCCGCGTTTGTCTGTCGCACTCATCTAGCGCGTCCACAGCTATTGTGACCTGAGGATAGATTTTAACCAGTTCCTCGAGAAGAGACAGGCTCTGGTCGTATTTAAGCCTCCCGGAGGCAAATCCAGTTCCTCGTTCCTTATCATAAATTTGATAGATCAGACCTTGAATAGGACGATCGTCTCTGGGTCGGGTCGATAACTGTCGGACGAGACTGGCTAAGATATACTCCGGGTCACGGTGGTCGTCCTGGTTGCGGTCACAATAGAAATACGCAAAAGCTTCGTCGTTGTCATCTATTGCAAAAGTCGTGAGCAGTTTATCAACAACTGTCGAGACAAGTTTAGTTTTCCCGGCCCCGGCTAGTTGACCTGTAGCACTTCTAAATTTACGTTATTAGAAACTTACGAATTCCGTGTAGCCATAATATCGACGAAGAACTTGAGCTGCGCCATTTAAGGTACTGTTCATGGTTAAGCAGCCACTCGCCTGTCCCTTTTGTCCATTCTTGGCGAGCTGTGAGATGGTTTTCTTTGTACGGAATGGTTGAGATCCACCTTAGGATCTCGGGTCGAGCTTCAACATCTAGGTTCTGGCACAACTTATCAACCTTGGAATCGACTCGCAAGATAGGATTCTGAAGGTCTGTAAGAAGATTTTTTAATTTTCTCCCGCGTTCGTCAGCGTGCACACCCTCGCAATTACGGGCTTCGAGATCAACTTTTCTCTCCAATGTCTCGCATTCCGTGACAAAAGTCAAGGAGCCCTCAGGGTTTAGAATACCGTGGAAAAATCGAGAGCCATGGCTTCTTTCGTAAAAGCTGCAAGCTGAGGCAAGAAAGCCTAGTATAGCAGCGTATAAAACCACTAGAGCTGATCTTAAATTTGCTATGGAATCCTTGTCCATCTCTTGATTAGTATGCTCACTCTGAAGATAAAGAAGCTCGTAGATTCTGCATCGTTTGATGAGGTAGGTCGCCTTTTCAAGGCCAATCAGCAAAGCTCCTGCTTGTTGGCTCTCTACGACAGCCACCTATTATAAATTAGTATACTATTATATCAGGAAGACGACAGCTTACCTGTAGGAGGAATCTCACACCCGCCCATGGTAATGCAGCGTGGACTGGATCAAAATTAACTGCAATATCGCCCACTCCTTTGAACATGTTGATCCAATGAACAATTTTGGCTGCAACATCGCGGAGAACAATGTTCTTGCCTCCCACTCTCAGAACCCATCCATGCTTTTCGAGCTCTTTTTGCCTTTGTATGGCAGCATCGAGTAGAGATTGAGGGGAGATCAACTCTGTTGAGTTTTTTTGGATTATCACCCGATCTTCTTGCGGTAGCTTTTGGAGGGCATCGGCCCAAGGACATTTGACTGTGGCACTGGGGGCAGGCCTATTTGTTTGCGTAGACGGCCGAGTTGTGGTATCAGGAGCAATCGAGATTTCCGGTGCGCTACTAGTGGCTAGGCTGCCCGTAGATGGAGAAAAAAATCGACGTAACCGATCTCGTTTTCCTAGCTTCATACTAGTATGCTCTCACGTGTGTAGGGAGATTCTGATATCAAGCGAAGTTAAGGTCAAGGGTAGATCGATAACTATGTAGGTATGGATCTACTGAATTACCGCAACCAATGCCACAATACTAAGGTAGTGCAAGATCATCGGCATATTGTTTATACGGTCCGGCACCGAAGTGCAGCTGAAGTCGGACAGGGGACATCGCTACTCCCATGATCCCATCATTATCCCATCCCTTAAATGGGAATGTTAATTTAAGCGAAGAAGGGCCTTCCGAGATCTCATCGATGAATTGATTCTCTTCTTTCCTTTATCACCTCACCCTTATCCACGCAGCAGTCCCCAGAGCTAGCTGTTCGAGTATCTACTCACCCGCCTCTTTTCTCTTATTCCCTAGGTAGGTAGGTAATCTCATTACTACGGTCGGATGCCAAATAGTTATTAGTACAGGTAATAGAATAGCTTTGTCCATTGCTGTTTTTGAGTTTCCTTCTCTTTTTCTCATCGACACATCAATCTATAATATAGCCAAAAATCACTATGCAGCTATGCTCTTGAGGGACCAACCACAAATCAGAGGGTCTGCGGCGCGCATGGTTCAGATACTCAGAAGATCGCAAGACATTCTCGATGGGCTAAGAGAGGCCATACGATCGTCCAGTACGATCTAGGACAGCGATGCCGCAGACGAGACATCCCACTCCACGGAAGTGATCAGACCAGCCGTCCTTGTGGTGCAGATCCGGGACTGCGACCTGGGCAATCGCATTGGCCGCCTGCACCAGTCTCGCTATCAAATACAGAACGAAATAGATACCCCCGAGCCCGCGAGGGCCGAAGGGGTAGCGGCAGATTGCGCTTTTGGTTTTAGTATTCATACGGCGGGCGTGTCAGGTAAGAGCTGGCTAGCTAGATAGATGGATGGGATTAAGGGATGATGGGCGGCGATTTGCGCGGTCTTTACGCTTGCTGGCAGGCTCAGGACCTGCGGGCAGGCAGGAGGCGAGATGGCTGGGCGAGTGGAGGAGGCGAAATTAAAGGCTTGCTAGTAGTCTGCCTGAGTGCTCGTATGGATGTGTCGCGTTTTGCGTGAACTGCTCGTCGTTCGCCGCTGGGCTTAGCATTTAGGCTTGTACGTGGCGCCTGGGCGACACTTGAGGCTCACAATGTGGCAGCCATACCCGAGGTTTTGCGTCGTAATCGACTAGACGCATCTTGAGCGCTTGATTGACGATGTTCTCAGCACTCAGTTTGCTGAACCATTTTGAGCCTGACTCATGAACTATCGTTGTATGCAAAAGTCTGGTTCAGTTTTCGAGTTTTAGCGAATTTGGCGGGGAAAACACACAAATCAGCCTCAAATTTGGTGCAAATAGAGCAAATACCTAGATATCATCCCCACACCCCCAAAACACCCCAAAGCTTCATTTTTGAAGCTATACAAACCTCAGCCTCACACGGGGGCAATCCTGAATCCTACCTACCATGCCCCAAGCTCTTACCCAGAACCTTAGAGACGAGATTCAATTTCACCTAGCCCGTGGCGATAGCACAACGTTCATACACAAAGCCACTCATGTTACCAGGCAGCAGATCAATCGTATGCGTAAAAAACATCTTCATTTCAGCGATGTGACGCCTGCGCTTGATACGATTGATAGATCGAAGATTCTGAGTGAGTATCATGCTCAGAAGCTTCTTGACTTTCTCAGTCAACGACTCATCATCTATCAGAATGACATGATCTGATTTCTGTACGATGAGTTTGACATTGTCATCAGTCAAAGCACGATCAGCAGAATGCTCAAACAAGCTAGATACAGCAGAAAGATCGCTCAAAGAGTCGCTGCTGAGCGCGATGAGAAGCTTCGCAACGAATGAGAATGACGACTTATGAGCTGAACTTCTGATCAGCTAGTCTTTCTTGATGAAAGCGTTGCTTATGAGTGAACAAATAGACTCAACTTTCTTCTCTACTTTCTAATCATGTTAATGCTTGCTCGTTAGCTGATCGAAAGTATGACTGAGTCTCGATTGACTTATCTTTGCACGTCATTCAAAGTCTAAAACGATCAAAGAGATGAAGCATTTTATCAGCATTTTTCATTGATGAATACATTGCATGAGAGATGCATCATGACTTCATAACAAAAGAGATCTTTCTGAACTTCATGTGATCACAGATGCTTTCTATATGCAATTTTGAAGAAGTAAAATTGCGTTCAATGATGATCATGAATAATGCTAGAATTCATCAATCAGCAGAGCTCGATGAATTATGTGAAAGCTTTGAAGTGCATCTTGTCAAATTGTCATTCTACTCGCCTGACTATAATTTCATAGAAAGCTCATTTTCAGTGTTGAAAGCATGAATTAAAAGAAACGACGAACTTGTTCAATGATATGACGAATTTAACGAGAAATTTGATGAATTTCTAAAAATAGCAGTCAAGTCACAAAGAGAGTGAGTTGATGATTCTGAGACACTTTTTCGCCTGACTGACATAGTTCATATATTCAGATGATATCTAGATATAGATAAACTCATCGTAGTCAAGCTCATCATGTTGCTTCTTCGCTATCTTTGAATAATCATTTAAAGTGTTCTTCATCTTCTTCATTTTCTTCAAACTCTTCTCTTCGATCGATATTTGCAAGACTGAGATCTTGACTTGAGACTCTAAAGCAGATCTTCGAGCTTGAGCATTATATAGATGACTTCATGTTTGCACTGTCGAAGTACGAGCTTGCTGAGCTGATGTAGAAGATTTAGAGCGTGCTGTCGATGTATCTTTAATCGTTGATTCAAATGACAATTTGTCATCTGAATCAGAATCTCTAGAGCAAGCATACTTGCTGACATCACGAGTCAGCTGTATGTCAATGTCAACAGATATTTTTAAGCTCTTTCAATAATTCTCATCGCGCTCTTTTCAGCTTTGTATCGTTTGTAGATCGTAATATCGAGCATTCAGCTCATTAAAGACGTGTCAAAAAGAACATGCTCAAGTGTTATTAACTTTGAAGACATATCAGAAAATATAATCACGAAGATCATCGCTCTGAACAGAACTGCTAGAATGAACAGACAATGTATGTCGATGTCAATCGAGCATAGAAGAAGTCTCAATCTTCTCGAGCATCTTCAGCTTATTGCAACTATTCGCGTGTTTTTGTTAATTCTTTCTCTTTTGTCTAATTCTTCGCTCTTCGATCTTTCTTTCTTCTTCAACTGTTGCTCTTTGTATCATCTGCAGCGTCAATACGTCTGCTATGCTGATTGATTCACTCGTGATCTGCGATGACTGTATAAAAGTAGATGACGATGTAATGACTGAAGAAGATGCTGAGAAAGAATTGACATGCTTGACTTGAGATCTCGCTGTCATCAGAACTTCAATCAGCGTTCTTGAAGATCTAGTAAGTGACGCAGACTCATCGTCTCTATTGATTGCTTCTGATCAGCATATTATATGATCAGCAGTCAGTCGATGATGAATGTCTGACTCATTGATTCAGCAGTACTTTCTCTTGTGACAGTTTTCTTTGCAAATTCGACTCATCTGAAGAACTTTTGTCTGTTCTACAATGTCTGCACGAAGTCGATCATGCTCATCGACTTTCTTCTTCAGCTTCGCTGTTTGAGTGAGTGATATTTTCGTCGCTGAAAGCTCAGTTACGAGCGCTGAAGACGCGATATCAATCTTATTGCGATCGAAGATGAGTTCTAGATTAATGTTGTTACGAGCGTACCAAGGCTGTACAAGGCTGAAGCCCTAATCAATTCGCAGTGAACGCTAGCGAGTTCCCTGCGTAATGATTAGGGCTAACCAGCGAGCTAGCCAGGTTTGGCCCAGATATGG
>JAABUO010000479.1_pt1 | contig 77640 bp, 84 predicted proteins | sample 5559291 | NCBI WGS metagenome assembly JAABUO01 (sample SAMN10711878, study PRJNA513372) | rock metagenome | isolation source: Antarctica rocks | place: Antarctica: Victoria Land, Finger Mt sud
GCCCCAAGCAGCTCCAGCCCACGATTGCGGTCAAACACTAGGAAGTCCGCATCAGCAGTCAGTTTCCATGAAGGGTCGTTGAATATTGAGGTTGCTTCGTATGGGGCGTCTTGACTGGGCTCGAAGGAATTGTTGATTGGCTTTCGGAAGAAATCATCGGGCATCACAGACGAATAATGATTGATGCAGACGATCTTGGCACTTGAAGGACCACATCTTTCTGCCAATGGCTCGACAACTTGTGCTAGTCCAGGAAGAACGAATATAACATGAGCAAGGAATATAACGACACTATGAAGCATGTTGAGGACCAGTATCAATCCTACTGACCTTGAGTACTAATATAATTTGATATAATTGTTCAAAAAGCAATGACAATTTCGTATGACTTACAGCTTCCTTGCAATCGAGAGTTACCAGACACCTGAAGACATCCTTATTCGATACATTATGATACCTTAGCAGTCTCTCATTTCGACTTTAGCGTCCTGATCTTACAAAGCAGTGCATTGATAATCACCTCCATCAAGTTCAGGTTTTATACTCGGTTTATAAGCAATGCTCTGATATAAAACGTTCACCTTCGTCATGGACACCATGTACACCATGGTCCATGTATTTATTGGAATTTCAGCTGTGATTCGGTTGATAATCACGGTAATCTCCGCTTTATAGGGCTGGGGCCCCGCTAGTAGAGTTCTCACCTTCTTCATTCTGGATAGACTTCTTTCCAGCTTCAACTACCTACTAAATCGCAGATACACAATGCCGATTTAGAGATGCTACCTCCAACTAAGTGTTTGGTATTGCTTTTGGGCCTCTTGCCGGCCCCCGGGGAAAATCTTCTATATACCTGTAATTTGCGGTTCCTTTTCAGTCGACAGATTTTGGTTATGCCATAAGCGAATTTCTATTCACTGCAGCTCAATGTTTGGCTTGTTTAGATGTTGGTGTACCAATAGCTTCCTTATATCAGCATTTCATATAGTCTGCCAGGTTAACGGACTGAGCAACGAGGTCGATATTTCGAGATCGATATCTTTCCCTTGTTCTTGGGACTGCCATAGGCGCCATGTCAGGGGGCTATGTAGTAAAGCGCACTTCATCTTCGGTGTGAAGGCTTTTCTCAGGTGACTAGCACTAACGATTTGGCGTGAATAACGTTGGCCTATACTGTTCATAAGTGAAAACACTCGAACTCGATGCCTAAAGTATCTCCTATTGCGGTCAAATGACCGAATCATCAGCCATAGGTTGTGAGCCTGACTGAATTCGAGATGCTAGCGTTTTCCCATTCCCAGTCCGGATGCACGCCTTATGACGAACCTGGCTTGTATCCGTTCAGGGTTGGTGAGTCTTCTCAGTGACTTCTTCTCCTCACACAAAAGCCGATCCTGCTTTGTTCTTGACGTTATTCTTCCCTACCTTCAAAAGCCTTTGAGCTTTCCCGCTATTAACCAAGGCCCAGCTAACTCGCTGTACGCTTATCCCCCGGTACACACTGAGTCTCGAACCTCGAACCTCGAACCACAATCACCTATGCCCTCAACCAAGAGCGTCCACTCTTCCGAATCTCTTCTTCCAGGCTCTTTCCTCCATGTGGGTACTCCGTCGCCTGGTTCTTTCAGTCAGCCCTAGAACCCCATGGCCCCTCACAGATGTACGCACTACCCCAGGTGCTCAGCCGAAGCTAAGGAACAGTTCGACGCAGCCATCGAAAAAGCTTGGTAAGATCTTCGTGCAAACTCTATCAATGCGGACGAAGATCTTCGGAAGACAACCAATCAAGCCATAGCTGAGCTGAAACACGACCTCACAGGGCCAAAGAATTCTGGGAACAAGATCAACTCTGAAATGGTAAAGCGTATCTGGAGATGTTGGCGGATGGAATCGACGAAGAGTCAGCGGACGATGATTACTAAAAAAGTGAGGATGCCAGCCGTAAGGGATATGAAGTGGCCGCGAACATGGCTACAGAGCGTCCTATGAGGTTTCTAAAGGGAAACAATAAGTTCCGCCATGAAGAGTGGTCCGATGCCGAAAGCCTTTACCATAACGCATTGGCGCAGGCTGAGCAGGACTATCAGAATGCAGCAAGCATAGCTGTGAAGGCTTGTAGGAGAGGCGACATGAGAAGTCCAAGGGCCCAGGAAAGGACGGTTGCAATGAAGCTCAATAATAGTACATCTAAGGCGATAGGGTGGGCGGAAAACGAGAGAGCTGGATAGTGAACTCAGAAAACGCATGTGACATGCGGAGGAAGCTACGATAAACAGAAGAAGAGGAGTTTGATGATTTGCTAAGACTCTTCTAGCGCTTGGTTGGGGTTTGCAGCCCTAATCGGGCCAAACGCGCGATTGCTCCTCCTAGTACATCTATGGTCCTGCACAAGTCGTCGGTCCTTGCGAGACTGCTCATTCTTGACTAGAATGTATGTCTGACTATAGTAGTTTCCCAGTGGCGTGGTAGTGTAAGGTTTTGGAAACTTATCCAGTAGCAATCAATACACATGATACCATTGCCTACGCCGCAAGGTGTCATCTTGATGATGAATAACGAGCTTCTGAAGCCGGAGAGGGCTTGTCCTTTGAGCTCAGTGATAGAAAAATTACACAGATGATGACAGCCTTCGAGGCCTGGTAGCACTGCTAAGCCTTGGTACGAGGACTGCAAATCAAGATAGTAACTTGTCAAATGTAGAGAAGCTTTGTTGCACTTACAGCGTGGTGACGGAGCTTTGATACTAAGATGCTCCAGAAGTAGACGTCGCATCCTGATCGTATAGCGCGTTGTAGCGTCAGTCCATAGCCCTTATCGTCCCTTGACGTTCTCTACCTCCATGCAGAAACTCTACACCAGTGATATAGGTAAAACGTTGATTTGGGAGTTCCGAGAAAGGATGGTGCTCGGGCCATACCAGATAAATGACTGAAAGACCGCAGTGCATGCATGCTATATCCTCTAAAGCTCGGAATACAACCTCATTAGAAGCCAGCGCACCTCCTTGCACTCACCATTCAACGAAGCCACTCATTTCATTTAGAGTTCTTAGTATAATCCAACAAATTATCAAGCTCGCAGGCACGCATGCATGGATCTAGAACCAGGATACCGTATCACCATCCCCATCATCCTACAGTCCAGCCTACGCCCTCCCTCTTTACTTACGCTTGACGATTACGCTTCATCGCCTCCCCCTGATGGGGCCCCTTGACCCCCAGTTCCCCCAACAGCCTTCGCCTTCCCTCCTCCCAATTTCGCCTTGGCCCTGTCCATACCCCCCTGTAATTCCGTCTTAATTTCTTCAATCTTCGCCTTCTCTAAGTCAAGCTGGATCTTTTTCGCCTCGACCTCGGTTTCTTGATATTTGATCTGTGCGGCCTCTTGTCCTGTCACACGGACCTTGTGTATTTGGGTTAGCACGATATGGAGGATGTAGGGAAATGGGGGAAAGGGGAGGGATGGGTCGAGTTTTTTGGGGGCAAAAATTACCGCATCTGCTATTTTCTCATCCACGAGCCGTTGCTGTTTGGCAATTCCCATTGTTTCGCGGTAGTTTTTCTCGTATTCCGGCACCTTATCTGACTCGCGACCGTGGGAGCGATCGTTGTGATCGCCGCCGCGGCGACCGCCGCCATGGCGACCGCGGTCGTCGTAGCCGCCGCCCTTGTAACGGCCGACATCGTAACCACCGCCATAGTGACCGCCGTAACCACCACCCCCGTAAGACATTGTATGTTTTGTTGTAGGAAGCTTGATCTGATGACTTGAGATACTGTGCAGGGTTTTTGGAAGCAGGAAAGGTTGTTCGCTAGATCTGTGGAGGTAGTGGACACTATCTTTGATGAGGATGGTCTAATTTCGAAGGTAAAGAGGAGAAGAAAAGAGAGGTTCGGGACCGGCTTAAGTAGTAGAAGCCAAGCAAATTACTCACTCGGTTTGTCTTCATTAGGAGCCGAGATTTGAAATAATAGTGATAGAATGACGATTATTGACTCATTTCTCACAAGCAACAATGAAAGGAAGACGAAGCATCACATGGACTTTGACGATTTGTGACCTGATGTTGGAGCTATCCGGAAGTCTGTAGCGTCACGAAGCCTGGGTACTGACCTCATGCACGACGTTTCATTCGCAAGAAGGTAGATATCGTAGCTTCAACTTGATGATCAGGAATATCCTCCTTCTCCAAAACAAAAGGTATCCTGGCATCAACTGTCCCATCAAAGATTCTTTACTTTTGCAGGGTAAAATTGAATCCCTTCTGCGTGGTATCGACGCCGTCTCTCCTGCAGTTGGCGTAAGAATCGCTCAGTAGAAGCGGTGTTTAGGATCAAATCGGTTCGCCGTGACGCCGAAGCCACTTTCGAATGTCTCTTGTCCTTCATACCGGGGTATTGGATTTGGGATTCAAGGTCCCTTAAAACTATGTGTGCTTTATCCAATTCTTCAGACTGTTGTCCCATTAGTTGGCTCATATCTTCCCGAGCTTTTCTCTTATTCTCGGTAGCAAGGTGGTGTACGGTCCTTGCTCTATTTTCCCGTCGCCCATCCTTCTTCGCATCCTCCGCCTCTTGCCCGCAGACATCACAAATCTCAGGATCTTTAGGTATGCTAGTATCACCCACCCACGTCCGTTGTCCAACCACAACCACGTGTCTCGGGCAAACCACCACTGCATAGCGAGAACGTCCTCCTATCGCGGCTACACAGGGCTTTTCCAGGTCACAGATACGACAACGACCACAGCAATTCGAATCATCCCAGTAGGTACTGACGGCGTTGCGGCAAGGAGTACTAGTTTTTACGGTGTAGCGCTCAAGGAATACAGCGCAGAGCCTATGGTTCATGTCTGTGCGTATTTCCTCATAGCCGCAATTGTACCTCATATAGTGGAACATACACATGGCAGGATGTCTGATGGACTCCGACCGAAAAGATTGAAAGGGTTGATTGTCGGCTAAGAGAAGCTCGAGAAAGAAGTGATAGAAAATGAACAATGGCCTTACGACCCAATTTGTTAGGAATGCGTTTTCAAGATCTAGAAGTCCTGAGGTAAAGCCCTCACCTGGAAAGCCTTTTTAGGCGTCTCACGATTATGACCGTATTTGATGTTTTCCTAAGCGAATGGCGTGAGTAACAATACAAAAGCTTTGAATCAAACAACGATGCCGGAAGACTGGTAAGTGATGTGAGAGTTAAGAAGCAAGAAACAAGCGTCCTGCGAGATTTCTAACAAGTATGACTGAAAGTTCTCGCAAACTTGCGCGCATGCTCGCCTTCGCCCCTTCCTTCTTCAAGGAAGAAATCAAAAAACAGTCTTGCATAGAACATCACGAGATAAAGGAATTCACGGGGACCGAGGATACACAAAACCTGTAGTATACTGTATTCAGAAACAATGTAAGTGCACCTCACCTAACATCAAATTCAAGTTTCAGCTATTGCGCCTGCGAACTCCGCCAATTCGTTTAGAGAATGTATACGATACAAATGTCAGACCTTTCTAGGATTGCTTCTTCTGCGCGGCCGGCCCCATTTCTTGATCAAAGGCCGCGTACGACACCTGTAGACTCGAGACACCTGAAATAGCAACGTAAAGAATCATGAGAAGCGGAATTGTGATGACAATACCCATGAAAAGACCTGATGGTGTTAGTCATCCAGCCAAAATAGTGCTGGGTAGAGTGTACCTGGCCCGAAAAATTGGTATCTCTCAAAGAGAGGACCGTCTGGCAAGGTTATATTGCCGTCGAAAGTGTTACGCTTATTTACAGAAAAGTCACGCTTTAGCTCCATATGCGCCGGCGAAGCGAAAGTGGGGTCCATTTCGTAAAGCTCGGTCTCATCGACCAAGTGGTGGTGCTGCAAGGTAACGGGGGATGTGGTATATATGACAGTGTATTTGGTTGATGGGAGCATATCAAGGAACGAGGACAGTAAGGCGTCTGTGGAAGTTGTAAACGAAGATGCTTCGTCAGAACAAGATTTGTACAAACCATTCTCAGCTAGCTTGGCCGCTCTACCACTGCCAGTTGGTATATCAGGGAAGTCTAGATTGATGACCCGTGGTTTCATATCGTCGACGATACTGAAGGTTCCAGCTAAACAGGTTTGGGTCAGCATCTCATCATATGGCGCTCATTAGGGCTTCGCATGATGAGAGACTTACTCGACGCATCGATCCTCAGAAGCGCAGCTCCACACCTCTCTTGAACCGCTCTGACCATCTCATCTGCATCAAGCTCCCCCAGCACATCCCTCACCGCGAGGCTTGATCGTATATCCTTGTCCTCACCGGAAGTCATTTGCTTTAGAAGCGGCGCAGAACGCCGGTTTTTGTAATCCGCCACATTAACACCGGGCTGGGTAACAACTACGTAGTTGTCGGATGTACATTCCGTGAGTTGCGAGATTATCGTTTCACTTAAGGAAGAGGCGGATGCGATTTGAGGAGATGATACGAGTAGTCTGTGGTAAGTTAGCGGAGCTTGTTGATATCTAGAAGCTGATGGACGGCATACTCAGAGGTAGAGAAGAAGAAGAAGGGCGACGTGTCTTTAAAAGCATCAACAAAGCACACGGCTAAGACGAGCATCCCCAGCCTTATTAGATACATTGCGTTGGGATGCTTTAAGGTAGATCTATTAATGAGTTGAAGTCAAAGAGTCTACTCGCAAGGCGGCCAAGAAACAATTCCCGGCGGGGCAAGCGCAGGCGAGGCGCTTGTGTACGATCCGGGAGATCTTGCTCTACCAGATTTCGAAATATCAACGCTTTACTCGCCCACAACCGAAACAAGTATTAAATATAATGCCAAAATGATAGGCGAACGAAAGGCGGCGAGCACGATTGCCCATCCAAGGAAAAGGAGGAAGCCAACGTCTGCGATCGAAGAGATTGCCTTCGACTTTAACGCTCGCGAGGATTATCTTACAGGGTTTCACAAGCGCAAGCTGCAACGAATAAAGTATGCAAAGGAGGAGGCTACCAAGAAAGAGCGAGAAGAGAGAATCACTGCGCGCAAGATCGTACGTTTATTACTGGAACTAATACGGGGCATGGCTAATGATTGTAGATACGCGATGGACGGAAATCGGATCTGGAGAAACATGTGGAGGCGGTGAACTCGATGCTTCGAGATGGCGATGGGGAAGTTTTAAAACCAAAGGAAGAGGATGGGACTGTGGAGGGGGGCCAGTGGGATGGCATAGCAGAGGTTCAAGAAATTGACCATGAAGCGGAATATATCGACGAAGATCGGTTTACTACGGTTACAGTGGAAGCCGTGGAGGTCTCGAAGGATGGTCTTCACCGAACGGCTGAGGATGCTGAGGATGATGAGGAAACAAACGAAGATAGTGGTGTACGGGAGGCGGACAAGAGTGTATCAAGCACGTCCGTCAGCGACGACAAAGCGAAGATGGAGAATAAGAAACGAGTCTGGACCAAGGAACGCCCTGGTGGGCCGAAAAAGAAGAAGAAAAAGTTCAAGTACGAAAGCAAAGCAGATAGGAAAGTTACGAGGCATAAGGAAAAGTCGAAAGGCAAGGCAAAAGCAAAAGCCAGGAGAGAATGAGAGAGTCACTGGTCCGGGCTTTACATACATACATACATAGCAAAAGCAACAACCATGGCTAGAAACCAAGTTCACCCTAACATGAACTTAAATACACTGTAAGAGACGCACGCTCAGGATGGCTGCAAAGGTTCTCAAGTCATACGCCGAACCAAACACTGACATCTATGCCGAAGAGTCCCATCATACCCTGTCTTCCAATTTCAGAGTCAACGCACAGTAATGCCCCAAGCTCAACACCGGAGCGACCCCCACAGAAGTCTACATATTACCAATCTCCTGCTGGAAGTCCTCCAATTCCTTCCTAACGGTTTTGTATTTCTGGGCCATCTCTTCATACTTTGCCTCCCACTGGTCACGATCGTTCTCTAGAGCTTGAACTTTGCGTTCGTAGTGGCCAGCCTTGACATCTGTTTGGCGTAACCTGTGGTGAAGAACTGAATTAGCTACGACTCCCTTCACGCCGCAATCCATCGCATGAGAGCAGGCGCTACATCCCCAACGATGATCAGCATAGCTTACTTGTCGCTTGTGTCCCTTATCTTCTTGTCCGACTCTTCAGCTTCCTCCTCTAATAGTTGTAATCTCCTCTGCAAAGCCTCGTTCTGTTGCCTATCTTGACCGCTCCGCTCTCCCATCTCCTTGGCTTCTTTAATACCGGTTTCCAATTTCTCTACCTCCGCCTCCAGCAGTTGATTCTTGTGTGATAGGGATGTGATTTCTTGTTCTTTTGCAAGGCTGTCCTGTTCAAGGACCTTGACCTTTGCCTGAAGCTCTTCGACGTTGGCCTGGGCTTCCTCCTGTTGAACGCGAAGAGCCTGCAATTTCTGAAAGAATTGTCAGCCTTACAGGTGCCATAGAAGAAGTTGTGGGAAAGAAGAGTAAGCCAGGTAGTTTCCGTGAGTGCAGAGACTTGTCAGATCGTACTGAAACGCTTCCATTGTCGAGAACTACGTACCGCTCTGATTCCGTCGACAGACATGATTGCGGGTATGGATACGAGACACTTGGTAGGAGATTTATTTGTTGTATTTTAGGAGTAGCTTTGACAGAGTTTAGCCACTGATTTCAAGGGAAGGATGTGTTGTCTTTGTTGTGAAGCAGCTTACGTTGGACGGTATTCTAGAAGCAATGAGTGTTACGTAAGCGAATATTTACTCAACCGCGGTTGATGCGACAACCTCTCGAGTAAACATTGACAAAGCTTGCATCAACTACATCAGCGTTGCAACGGCATGACGAGATTTGGAATGTAATTGCCGAATCCCTCAAATAACCTTTTGACTATCTCAAGGTCCCCTCCAGTTTTGATTGCAATTACGCCAAGATGCTCGCAGCACGGGACCAAGAAAATCTTGTGCATGGGCACCAGCAAGTGGCAGCAGCGAAACCGCTGAATCAAGGCAATAGACAACTGGCGCCTAAGACTCCGGGTAACAAATATCCAAAAACGCCTCTGAAAATACCATTAAATGATGAAAACGGTGTTGGCGGCCAAGGGAAAGGCCAACTTCTGCAGAAGAATCAAGGGAAGGGCAATGAGAACATCATGGCTGGGGGCAAGAAAATGCGCTTGGTAGATAAGGATGCTTTTGTCACACCTATAGGTGAAAGCTAAAAATTATACAATCACGCGGTTGATACTGACATTCTTCTAAGGTCCCCGGAGTCGAGCGCCTCTCGGACACAAAACCACCAATGCCAAGACCAAAGTCTTCCAAACGCCCGCTCCGCAAGGAGCCGACAACGAACCTGACAAGTCAGATAAAAAGGGTCTTTCAGCTCGAAAGCCCAAGCCAAAGGTAGCTCGTGCAGAAATGACAAAGTTGGATGTCTTAGGAGACAAGGATGAGCTTGGAGAGCCAGAGATCGAATATATGCCACCAAGAGCCAAAGGTAATTGGTACCTAGACCTGGCGTAGACACTCAATATTTAAAGTGAAACAGATCTCCCCGACTACCCCGACGATATCCACGAACTGGATCTCTCCATGTTCGCAAATGGTGGCCTAACCCGCGGTTGCTGGGACTACTACCTTAAAAGACCCTCTGAAGCTGACGGTCTTAGCCACCTTGAACGAGAGGATAAAAAGCGCGTAGAAGCACAAGAGCTTGCGCACAACATAGCCGATGCAGCACTTTTGCGAGACGTCGAAAGTGGTCCTATTCCTTGCTTTCATGATCCGGAGTGTCAGGGGAGAGAATGTATCGCTAGCAGTGCGGCGAGAAAGGAGGCGGAGGAGAAGTACAAGAAGACTATGGCTTCTCTGGAACCCGAACCAAAAGCCAAAACTGCCTCCCCAAACGTACAAACCTCGAAAGGACCTTCGACTCTTGACTCCCAAAACGCTGCCACAGCTCTATCCCAATCAAACAAACCCACTGCTATCGCCCTAACGAAAGCTAGAAAACCCTTCTCGACTACCACAGCTAAAACCCCCTCCATCGCCCCCCGTTCCAAGAAACCTATCCCAGCCCTCACCAACCCCTCTGCTATGCGCCACGCCTCTTCAACCGCAGCTTCAAGAACCACAATCGGCCACGCAGCCGGCCGTGCCACTTCTGCCAGTCTCCGAAAAACCGTTCTGTCATCCACCAGCACCAAAAATCCTCTCGCAGCCAAACATCCAAACACTGGAATCCCAGACACTAGTTTGGCGCCCGCGGTATATATCCAGCGTTATGGAGCGCCGAGGGTGGGTAGTGAGATGTGGTTCAGGTGCAAAAGTGTGGGATGCTTTGATGAGGACGTTGGGGATGATAAATTGTTGGGGGGTAGTGCTGCGATTGAGGATCTGATCAGGGAGGATGCGGAGAGGGAGTTTAGTTTTGCCCTATGAGCTAGCCAAGAGTATGGGAGGGGGGTTGGATGGCAGGTAGAGTGGTCTACTCTTTTGTTTGGTTTTGTGTAAACATTTTTTGGGGAAATGGCAAATGCATCAAGGATGGCTGTCTTTCGCGCGGCCAGCTTTTCATCTTGTCCAGAGCTTGGTCAAGGAAACATTCACTAGCGATCATTTCTTTCCGGGGACCGTGCTACAGCGTTTAAATGCAAATCCTCTATTCTTTGAAAAGCCACTCAGAACATTCCCACGAGGGGTGGGCGCTATCGATTGCAGGCAGCGACTTGGTAATTTTTGTTCACCGAGAAGAGAGGCAGAAGTTTGGAATACAGCGCTATGGAGCGATTGCGCTTGTTTTTCAGAAAGGAGGGGGTGAGCTAAGTGGTCCGCATCGATGAAAACGTAGGAAATGTTACAGTATCCTTCCTTATCTCTTCAGCACGTGCGAGGAGCATCCTCTCAGTAGGCTCGGTTTAGTATGGGGGCCCGGGAAGGGTTTTATATGTAGTTCGGCCTAGTAGGGATGAGGAGAGAAAACTCGTGGCGTTGTGCCTGTGGGTGTTTGTGTGATTGGTGGGGAGGATGGGGGGCTGTTGAGAAGGATAGATGGGAGGGGAGGGGAGGGGGGGGGATGCTAGATTGCTGGATGTTAGGGGGTAGGGTTTCGGAGGTGGTTGGCGGTGATGGTGGTTTGTGAGGGAAGAATTGGGGGTATTAGGGTGGATTGCTAGTGTTGTGTTGGAGTTTGCTGGGAGGAGTAAATGAGGGTTGAGTTGTGGTGTTGGATTTGATGGGGAATTCGTGAGGTGGAGAGTTTGATCGTGGAGAGTTTGATCGTGGAGCGTTGTTAGATTTGTTTTAGGTTGTGCTAGTTGTTATTTGGTAGATTCATTTATGTACTTTCTTTGCTCCGAAGAGTAGACTGGAAGTTGTCCGAAGCTATTTGGGAATGGGTGAGCATCTGATACAAGTCTTACCAACGAACCTGCCAACGGTAGGCCACTTCTATTCAAGCCCTCAAGCCTTCATCACCTCGCCTCTAACTCAAATTCGTGCCTCTCCACCTCCGGAACATGACCCCACGGGCCCCTTAGAATCCCTACCTTCTCCCCACCCCAACTTGCCAGACTCCTCAACCCCCGAATCATCGGTGTCTCCGTCACCTTGTGCAAGCCAAACGCTTCGCCAATAGCCTCGAGATCGCGACCTTTGGTCTCAGGCATGTACATGATGCATACGGCAACGGTCAAAAAGGATGCGCCGCCGAATAGGAAGTAGATCCCTGATGAGGAGCGGGCGAGAAGAACGGGGGTGAGGAAGGCGACAAAGAAGTTTGTGATCTAAAGGAAGGAGGTAAGTAGTTGCTGAATTGTAGGGTTTGTTGAGACTAAATGGCAGCGAATGCTTACGCAGTTGGCGCTTTGGCCGAGACTGGTTGCGCTTGCTCGAGTGGCTACAGGCTGGATTTCGGATGCGAAAAGTTTCATACCGATCGCCCAAGCTATGGCGAGAACGTGGTTAGTACTGCAGTTGTAGAAGAAATAAGCTACTTTGGTGCAGGCCAAGGACTTACTCATAGAGTAAACAATAGCAAACACGAAGATCGTAATGATAACAACCCATCTTGCACCACCGTACGTTGCATGCACGCTCTTAGTGGCGTATAGCAGGCCCTGCGCAGCATAAGCTTTGAATCTCGAATATACGATCGTTTTGTTCTTACCATCAGAATCATACAAGAGGCGATGACAACGCCACCATAGATTGTAGAGGCACGACGGCCCCAGCGGTCGACTAGGTAAACGGACAGGATTGTGAAGACGAAAATAAGGATTGCTGAGATACCAGACGCGAGAAAAGAAGCTTCAGAAGAGGAGATACCAGCTTGTTGAAAAAGTAATGGGGCATACTGTTTACGAAAATTAGTAAGCTATGTGATCGAAAAGGACTAGGTATGAAGCCGCAACAACGGATAGGAACGCACATAGATGACTCCGTCAATTCCACTGAGCTGCTGCATTGACATCAGAAAGACGCCAAGAAACATAGGTTTCCGGGCATCTTTCCTGAAGATCGCCATCATTTCTTTCAAGTTTGCTCGCGTTCTGTCAAGCAGCTTTGTTCTCGCAGCTACCGTAGGTCTGGTTGGTGAATCGGTCAAGGCTGCAATCTCAACTGGCACCGGGTTCTGGAGTAAGTCCTTTTCACGCTCGACATTTGATACTCCAAGTCTATCCCAGGCTTCACTTGCTTCTTCTTTGCGGCCTTTGTATGCCAGCCAACGCGGAGATTGTGGCAAGTAGAAGAAGGAAGCGACTGCTAGAAAGAAAGCAATGCCAGAATGGAGCGCCAGCGGGAGTCGCCAAGACAGGGAAGATGAGATACGAACACTGCCGTAGCACGAAAAATATCCAATAACCAGACCGAGAGTGATGAGCAGCTGTATCATGGTGGTCAAAGGTCCACGTTTGTTTGGGGGTGATATCTCGCAGACGTAGCTGGAATGTCACGATAAGATATTTGCCGGATCGCAAACGAGATATGGGAAAAGAAGACGGATTACCCACACCACGATTATACTCAAGAAGATGCCTTCACCAGCACCTACAATCAACCTCCCAGCGATGAGCATACCCAATGTCACAGCTCCAGCTTCGAGAGCAGCTCCGATGGCGAAAAGCAAGGCACCAATGGCTATGGCACGCGGTCGGCCCAAGCTATCGGACAATGCACCAGCAAACAACGATGCGACGGTAGCAGAGAGCAGGATTGAGGAAATGACCAGGCCATGTAAAGAGGGTGAAAGTGCCCCGAAAGTGGCAGTGAAGGACGGCATGACCGTGACGGGACCAATGGCACCGCTATCAAGACTGGGCCGTGTATAGACCATGTTAGTTGGAGACGATTAGGATATAGCACAGTAAGAGCATTACCCATTGAGTAACCCACCCAGGGTTACAAGTAGGGATGCCATGAGATACTGAGGTGGATTGCGGGCCAGCTTGAGCCATTGGGCCCATCGTGAAGGATTAGTAACAGTAGCCATTGAGCTCATTGAGACAACAAAGCCACGCTCTCGAGAGATTGATGCGTTAAGGTATGGATAGACACCGACTGAGAGAAAATGCGAAAGACATCGCTTTTGAGCAGGTGGAAGTGCATCACGCAACGGTCGGGAGGATTAGAAATCCAAAGCACGTTGGCTCTGTACGTCACTGTAAAGATGGACGTTTGATGGTGGGGTACTTCCGTGTATATTGACTACAGCCGAAAGACTAGGTCGGCTTCTTGGAGTGGGGTGAAACGGTACCGAATTGATGCTGACTGTGCAAAAGTCTGGCGTTTTATCTGCCTTGTAGGGCGTGGCGTCAGCAACAAGCTCGGCAGGCTCGGCATACCTTCCACACCAAAGATCCGTTGATTCCCTTATGGCCATGACCCAACAGGATCGACAGCGTCAACAGCATTTCAATTGGATACGCCGACAGCAACCTGACCTTCCCTCCTTAAGGCAGATTCTATCGCGCGCCACCTTCCCTTCTACATCTTATCTTATCTCACCAGCAGAACAATTGCGAGCCTTTCCCTTGCTTCTCGGCTGACACAGGTGTATAGGAGAGAGTAGAGGCAGTGAGGCAGTAGAAGTGCTAATCCTGGGGCTCAGGGAAGGGAACGGGCCAGGAATAGGACGCTGGGAGGGATTGAGGTTCGATGATACGTTTTAGTACCTCCAGTACCTTGGTTTAGAACAAACAGCTAGGATAACAGAATGTGAGAAGTACATTGCACCGGTGGTTGGCCCTTGGCGTTGAGTGCTGTTCATCGTATGTTCAAGCGAAGCAACCGTTTCCCCAAGAGCATGTGGGATATGAGAGACGACGTCCAGATATCTCGGTATATTTTATCCCCATGAACGTGACCAGTCAGAATCCGCAACCGTATCAAAATATTCCATCAGCTCTACCTCCTCTCTCTCCACGTGATCTTTCTGCGGTCCTACTTCACGCTTTTCGTCGCTCTCCCTCGCTTCCTCTCTTCCTTTTCGCTCCACCTGATAATAGGATCTGCGGCTAGAATCAATCAAAGCGACGCCTTGCTTCGACAACTTGCTCAAGATGGGGTTCCTCGAAGAGCGTCGTGGCCTATTTCTTTCCGGTTCGAACCCTTGATATAGGCAGTCCGATTATGCAACTGCTGCACTCTCAGTTTGAAATGCAATCTCGATCTGACGACTATTCCAGCCTTGTCGCGTTCTCCAGTGATCTTTAATAAGGCCCACAATATTTTAACTCTTTCTGAGGAGGATTTGTGTTTCCACGATCTGGAGTCCTAGACGACTGACGTTCAGTGTATTCTCTCTATGAGGTGCTAAATATTAAAGACTACAATGAAACGCGCGAGTTGGTTGCCTCATCGAATTCACTCAAGCGATTGGTAGTCATCGAAATTAGGTGTAAGAACCGAATATTGAGATAGCACTCGAGAGAGATGATAGACGACAAAATCCTGGGCGTCTCGTGTTGTGGATCCTCAGTCGATCAAAGCGGTAAATGTGGATCGATCTATTTGAATGCAACGGAAAGGTAGACAGTAGGAAGACTTCTGAGATATCACTACTACGATCAAGGACTTGAGGGCGCCTACCATTCACGTACGCTCGGCCCAGAGACCGCCAGCTCACACTACGCTGCGATGTCTGATCATTCAAGTCAAGCCTCATACCTTTCCATAGGCTGCAATAGCTACCCGTGTGCAGCGCGAAAGCAAAGGAACAGTTCCTACAAAACATCTTATACTCTTGGCCGCTTCGGCGTTAGGTGGGTTTGATATCGGACGAGAAGGGCACCTAATTTGATTGTTGGTTAGTGAGCCCACTACCACCCCAGGGTTATTCCAAATCTTTGTAGCTGCCTGCAAAGATGGTTCACAGGTGAATCGAATAAGTCTCAGGGGGTGCACGACGTTCTTCAGAACTGCTGTTTCCGTCATATGATACTCGAAGCGGTACGGCATTTGAGTGGGTTAGGTACTGCTAGTGACATTCATGCCAAGGGCATATAATCAAGTAGAAGGAGCTTGGACACCGTTGCAGACAGAAACATGTCATGCGCAACCGTACCATGGAGGATTCGGTGCCTCTCTTGTCAGGTCTCTAGAATCGAAGGCCCATGCGCATATAGTGAGCTTGCTTCACATGACAGCAAAAAGAGCTGTCTCTTCATGTAGTCCGTGGTCGATTTGCCAAAAGTGCGTTGTAGCACGTTTGGTGTATGTAGCAAGAAAATCTGCGAGAAGCTGAGAAATGGTTGTGTTCTAAGCAAGTAGCAACTGGTGTCTTGCGACCGACTGAGGATGAAACAGGCGCCACTTTGAGACGGGGGGCTAGAAGTTTGCTTCTTGCACTCACTAGAAAGTCCGAAGTAATCAGATGTGATACGGAATAGCAATATGGGAAATAATAATGATGCGGACGACGCGACGCGATCAGAGTGCAGATACCTGATTGATACATATGAGAGAATGTTGATATGTTTGATCGACGTGGTGGTGTAGGGCAGTGGGATGTTGTTGGTGGATGACTACCGTTGCCCCCCTTCTCCTGGCCCCCCCTAGAATATTCCTATTTCTGCAACATCGCGTGCCGGGGTGTCATGAGGCACACGGAAATAGACAGCAACCAAGCCACCATCGCTCAATTGTGCATCACTATCAAACTCCACAATAATACCTCCTTCGAGACAGGGCGCGAATCATACACTCTTTACAGCTTGACAACGCACAACCAAGCGGGAAAGACTGTGGAGAGTCGAAAAAAGCTGAGTCGCTACTACACCGACTTTCTCGAAGAGGTCTACACAGCGACTAAGTCACAACCATGGTGTCGTTCCAGTGCGAGGTACCAATGCCGCCTGTCAAACCCCTGGATTGGGCACGAATGCAGAAGATCAATGCTAACCCACGCGATATCTAGAGTTGTGGAGACGTCTTCACGAAGAAGAAGTTGGATCCTCATCGCGGCCAATGTAGAGGGGCATCCTACACTTGCTTGGATTGTATGGTACACTTTCAAGGAACCGAGTACCGAAGTCATACTGTACGTCCTCCAACCGCGTACTACGAGGACCCGACCGCGAGGGTTTTCTCTGTCGCTCGACAGCAGACGGCGACCTTGCCCCACACTTTTGCTGACATTGCTACGACAATTAGTCCTGCGTTTCAGAGGCGCAAAAGTACCAAGGAGCACTTTACCGCGAGAAACCCTCACAGTCCTCTAAGAGATCCGTACACATCTCAGACTCAACCTCTCTAGTACCCCGCAAAGCCTACGTCGAAGATGCGCCAGACAATGAATCAGGGACTGCTCTCACGATTGTCAACGCCCCTCCAGAGGCACCCAGCCCGCCTCCCGCAGTACCGGCGCAACTCGCTCAACCTGTCAATGTCTTCGACTTCCTCGTCACCGAAGACACGCCTAATGCCTCCAAACTCTCCCTCGGTGGTACAAAAGAACCCATGCAAATGGTAGACCATGCGCCCTCGGTCTTTGAACCCGCCATTGGCGAACTCGATACCGATGGCAACCTTCACGAGTACGATTCAGTGTACGAAGAAAATGGTTACTCCTACGGCGCCCATCCTATCCCCGCAACCCACTCTCAAAACTCCTCCTACCTAACCCCCGCCCCAAAAAGCCTTCACAATGCTTCCCGGACATCCATCTACGAGCGCGATACTGGCTCCCAGCGTCGCTCAACCGACAAAAAGCGCAAGCGCCAACAAATCGAAGACCTCGACCTTACCGCCGCCCGCCGTCTGAGCCAGGAGCCTGACTCCATAATGGCAGACGCGCCACCCGTAATCCTACACTCCGGCCTAACAGGCGGCCTTGGGCGCCTTCTGTCGAAATCTAAATTCCCCCCTAGCCCAGACTACTCTAATGGCTCTCAAACGCAAGACCGAAGTCCTCCGAGCCCAGTGAAACGATCCAAGAAACTGAGCGTCAAAATTGGAAGCTCCAAGGACGGTCGAGGCCGCAAGGCGCATTCGTCAGCTCTCGTAACAATCCGCAAACCCTCCTCTCGCCGCGCATCTGATGAATCGCGCCCGCGCAAACACCACCGCTCGCACCACCACACCGAAGAGTCGCGTTCGCATACAACCGACCGCCCAAAACGGAAGATCAAAGCTATAGAACCGCCTCCCACAACTTCACTGGAAGACTCTCAACAGCAATTGATTCTCTACCGCACGCGAGCCGAACTATTCATGTCGTTTGTAACCAAAGGACCGGATTCAGAGAAGGGCATGAGCATCAACAAGGTGCTGAAGAGGTATCATCGAGAGCGCGGGGAGCAGGGGCTAGGGTTGGGCAAGGGGGAGGAAGAGAAGGAGCTGTGGAGGAGTTTGAGGTTGAAAAGGAATGAGAGGGGGGAGATTGTTCTGGTGCTTTGACGTGGCAGGATAGAGAAGAACTGGAAAGGGGAAGTGGATGAAGATTCCGGAGGGGAAGGCATTAATCATTGCGGGAAGGGCGTGAGATATGATGGGAAAGGGTCATGGGAGTTTCGGTGGCGGTACATTTCTCCTGGAGGGAAGATACCCAAGCGACGGAGTTGGTCGGGGTGCTTTACTTTTGGTTCACGCAGAATTCAGCTCTTGCCTCAGGACCTCAGACGTGTAAGATGCAACTAAGCCCCTTCGGGGTAGCTGCCTTGTATGTACCGTAAGTTGCAAAACCCCGGATTACAGTCAGATCTACGGAATACCTTACCTTAAATCTGGAATAATACCGAACTTTGCCGTCGCCTTACCTGATGCAGTAAAGTATGAGCGTATTATTGAATTAGTTACATTTTGTTCGCGTCAATTGCTCTGTTTATCTATGTATTAAAAATTTATTTATCCTACCTACTCGCCTACCTACATGTTCAGCTACCAAGTCAACTACCTACTTGTTCGCCTACCCACCAGCCTACTCGCTCCAAAACATGCTCCAAAACATGCTCCAAAACATGCTCCAAAACATGCTTCATGCGACGCGTTCGAATACGCGTCATTCGCCCCATGGCCTACTCCATGGTATGCTCCATACATGCTCCATAGCACATGCTAATTAGCTCATTAGAAAGCACCCTTCATGGCTCCCTACCAAACTCCCTATCGAGCTCCCTATCGAGTTCCCTATCGAACTCCCTACATGCTTCAAGATACGCTTCGGTCGGGCGCATAACACACGTCAAATAGAGTTCCATACAATGCTTCCTACATGGCTTCCTACCTACTTATCACCCTACATGCTCACGTACCTACTTACCTATCTACTCACCTATCTACTCACCTATCTACTCACCTACCTAGTTTGGTAGAGATCATAAAGGGAGCCATGAAGGGTGTTTGGTAGGGCCATATTTGGTGCTCGGTAGGGATCAAATTTGATTCTTGAATATGAAGCAATTCGGAGCTTGGTAGGGAGCCATGTAGGTAGGTGAGCAGGTAGGTGAGTAGGTAGGTGAGTAGGTAGGAAGCCATGTACGAAGCATTGTTTGAAGCACTGTTTGACGTGTGTTATGCGCCCGACCGAAGCGTATCTTGAAGCATGTAGAGAGTTCGATAGGGAGCTCGATAGGGAGCTCGATAGGGAGTTTGGTAGGGAGTTTGGTAGAGAGCCATGGAGGGTGCTTTCTATTGAGCTAATTAGCATGTGCTATGAAGCATGTATGGAGCATACTATGGAGTAGGCCATGGAGCGAATGACGCGTATTCGAACGCATCGCATGAAGCATGTTTTGGAGCGAGTAGGCTGGTGAGTAGGCGAACGAGTAGGTAGCTGACTTGGTAGCTGAACATGTAGGTTGGCGAGTAGGTAGGGTGGTGGGTAGGGTGGTCAGCATGGGTGGTGAGTAGGGTGGTCAGCATGAAGGGTGGTGAGTAGGATGGTGAGCATGAAGGGTGGTGAGTAGGGTGGTGAGCATGTAGGGTGGTGAGTACGAAGGTAGAGTGGTGAGCATGCAGGGTGGTGAGCATGTAGCTGAGTTGGTAGCTGAACATTAAATTCCAAGATGCGTGTTTCACGATGCTGCTAATTGCCTGCTAATTGCCAGCTTAATCGAGCTTCCATTGTAAATGAATGCCAATCGAGCTAGTTGCGCTAAAATCCAAGCTCTTTGCAATTTGCACATTTGTCGATTGGTAACAGCCTTGCTCGGGCAGCCAACGAACCTAATAGTAGTATGTATTCGCTGAAGATTTCATAGGCCGACTCTGCATGAGCTGAGGGGTTGACCTTTCGTGGACAGCATCCGTGCCGGGTGGCTGAGAAATGGGAGAACTGGGAACTGGTCAGAATGTTTCTCCATCATGTTTACTTCACTGTCGCTGTAGCTCATCATGCTACACAGATTTTCATCTTCGGCATGGCCGTCTCGTCGTCCGGCTGTATTCTTTACCCTTTCGCTGATCGCTTCCTTGTTCCTGCTTTATCCTTTGATTTCTTGGAGGCGTAGCTTCGGGACGAACGGCTCTTGGCTAAATCTTCCCCTGAGACCACCGTCCATTCATCATAACCAGGTGCTGGACGGGAATATCGCCCATCTCAAGGAGGTTGCAGAATGGGAGAAGCCAGAGGACATGAAGGTCATTGCCTTGGTATTCTACGGGAGACGACGATACGTTGAGATCTTAGATTGCTACCTAAAGGTGCATGTTTCTCCACAGTGATCAATTTTTCAACGCTGATATTGGGCTCCCACAGAGAAATCTCGTGGAAAATGGAGGAATCCTCGACGAAGTCATCTTCGTCGCCAAGACCGACAACGAGGACGATCTATCCTATCTCGAGCAACTGGTCCAGACTAGTGATAAGTTTTCGGCCGAGTATCACAACGAGAAAGGCCTAGACTTTAGCCAGATGTACAGTGCTTGCAAGAGGGGGAACATTTACGTCAAAATAGACGACGACGTGGTACGCTCAATGTCCCTTTACCGTGTAGCCTACCGGAAGCTAACGATCCTCAGCTCTTCATCGAAGACTCAACTATTCGATCCATCGTCAAGAAAAAAGTCGCACACCCGGAATGGCTCATGGTTTCCGCGAACTTGGTCGTCCAATTCGCCATCAGCTGGGTCCACTATCATCTGACAGCAGTCCATCCGTATCTCCCTGACCTCGCCCCCCCGAACGCCTCAACAACTGACTGGCGTGCCTCCGACCTTCCTTACTGGACCGGCCCTGACGACTTCGACTTCAGCACCTTTACGTCCCAAAAAGGTCACCGTTGGCTTCCTCTACCACCCAACAGTCCTCATCTCGACGAAACGCCTATGGATCGCTCAGAGTACACCTTAGGAACATCAGGATGGCATACATGGATGACAGCGGCGCAGGAGCATTACTCGTTTCTGGAGAATCTAGAAAAGGGGGAGCTTTGGAGGTACGCGTTTGATACATGGGATGCGCAGTATAATCGCGTGAGCATCAATCTCATGGCGATGACGGGGGATGATCTGGTCGATATGGATATGGGGAGACATAGTGCGGATGAAGGATATATTACTCTGGAGTATTCGAAGCAGACCAAGAGACGTGAGTTGCTATATTCGGAACTCAAAGTCGAAGAATGCTAACAAGTATAACAGATATCGTTATCGATGGTAACGGTCTAGCAGTGCACAACGGATACATGTCCATGGCTGCTCAGGACGGAAATCTAGGGATTGAGGGAACGGATATCTTGGATCGGTATCGGCTCTACGCCGAGGAGAATATCTGCGTGAGATAACCCGTACCAAAGGCTCGGGTCTCTTGATCATCAAGCAGATGGCTTGTCCTAACAGGCGCATTCCGGGAACAGCAGCGGTGAGGGCATTGACGGTCGATACCGTAAATTCTTCACAAGGGTTGTTATACCAAGTCCCAAACGGACTTGGCCCCAAATGGTCTCAAGCGCGATCCCAACGTCCTTCCGGCCTAATTCTCGCTGACTACAATTCCTACGACTCTTTTACCGGCGTAATCCCATTTGTTCCGCTTTGAATGATACCATGGGCGGAAGGTCCTCGTATAGTCCTAAAGATAATATCAAATTTTTCATTGCTTTAGTCCGAGAAGGAGAAGAAGGGGGCTATTGTTACTGTGTTGCTGCAATATCAACTTAACGCAGATACGCGAGAAGCGTCGGCTATCTCAAACCCACCATGCCATGTCGCCCCCGCCCCCTCCTGTTTCATCAAACTCTTCGTAACGACAAGCGCCCGCGAACAAATCCTTCCAATCCTTTAAGCTAATTCCTGACTTCCTCCAAAAATGCCCCTTCTGAACATTTTCTTTTCCTTTTCCTTGCCTTCCTTTCCACACCCATCTCCTTTAAAAATCTTCCCCCACCCCCCAATTCCCCTGTTCAAACCTCCCTCCCCCCCATCTTTACGTCGTCACCCCCTTCCGTCCCCCCTCCTCACCACCGCCTCACCTTTCCCCTTTTCCCGGTGCCCCAACTTCTCATGTCAAACCCCCTCTAACCCTACATAACACCGCAATCAAATCGCTCCTGCGTAAGGGAAAAGCCCTTATATGAGCACTTACGTTAATGAGAACGAGGGGATGTTGTGCTGGGAATGTGGGTCAGAAAGAAGAGGGTGTGGAGTGTGGAGTTTGGATCGTGGTGCTAGCAGGAAAGGGCTCAGGGTTGAGAGTTGAGGGCTGAGGGTTGAGGGCTGAGGGCTGAGGGCTGAGGGTTGAGGGCTGAGGGTTGAGGGCTGAGGTTAGCATGGGGGCTGACCTGGTGAACGAGGGGGGTGATTGGGGTTCATTTTAGGTTTGAAATCCAGAAAATTCTGATCAATCTATCCATTGATCCTTCCTTTCATACCTTCACCACCGCTCCTTCCCTCCCTATCCTCTCCACCTTGTTCGTACCCCCTTTCGATCTCCCCCCACCAAAACAACCCCAGCAACCCCTTACCCATCCCACGCATTACCCGGAGCAATAACCCTGTGGCGCGAGATTATTTTGCTGCCATGTAAATAGGGGCTTTGGAACTGTAAGGGGGGTGGTAGGGCGTGGGATGCGGGATCGGATGTTATTTCAGATGAGTGTGGGTTGGGTGTGGGGTTGGGAGGGGCGAAGGAGGGGCGAGGATGTGGGAAGGAGAAAAGTTGGAATTGCAGGGTGGGTTGGTATTGAATGGGAAGGGGGAGGATGGAGGTATAGAGAGTTGGAGGAAAGGAGGGAAGGGGTGGGATATGGTCATGGGTAGAGAGATAAATAATGATGACTTCCCCCAAAACACCAGCGCTGTTGAGAGGAAGTTGGTCTCACACTCATCGGCAAAGCTTGTAGACAAAGAAGAGCTGGCATCCTATCACTATCCGATCAGCATAAAGCCAGATTTAGTCCGGTCCATCACTTTGTCGACAGTCGATGCTCTTTGTTCGTCTATGACATTATGGTCATATTCAAGGCATCAGACAATGCCTATTGTCCTAATGCAAAGTGCACAGTCTTGCAGCGACTGTATATAGGATTTCTATATTTCCTGAACTCGTTTCTAGTTCTTCTCAATATGCTTTGTAGGATCTAAACACTGGTCTAGACTTTCTCTATACACACTGGAATATTCAGAAACCGAAAACACATCGATAACATGTCAGAATCCTTCAGCACCCCAGACCACGAACAGCCTTCGGCAAAGAGGGTCAAACTCACCCTGCCAGAACCCAGCCGTGCAGAGGTTGGAACTCCGGGCTGGTTCCTAGACTCTATCTGTAAAAGGGCTGTACGTTCTGATACCGAGCTATACGACGACCTCTGGCGCAGAGGAAAACCTCTGGCTAAACGAGATGGTCCGCCAGCTGGGGAGCTACTTCTGCAGGAAGAACTTGCACTATTGTCAGTCCTTGCTAGCTTGCAAGATAAGCTCGTCCTACGTTTCGAGCGAGAGGGCCAGGTTTTCTGGGTTGTCTTCATCCCACACTCCGAACCATTTCATATAAAGAACATCAGCCGGACTCGAATAGATCATAGTAACCACGCGCTGCGGGACGGTTATCGGGAAGGCTATGACTGTTTAAATGATATCATGAGGGAGTACGTCGCCGAAAAGCTTTGGTCCTCCTCTCTTCTGCGACGCTCCAATTTAGGATAAGCAACTCCTACGCTGACGATAGTACAGAATCAATGGGATTGTATGAGTCTGCTCTGATCTTGGTGAGGCTCGAGAAGTCGAAAACGACAGATGTTGGAACTGGAAAGTCACTGTGAGATTTGCGCCGTGTGCTCAAAGACCACAACGAGTGAAAAATTGCGCACAAGTAGAATAACGGGGACCAATGTCAATGACTAGTACCAGCCGCTAATCTGCATGGGCTGACTGATCTTAAAGGCTTAGAAGGGTTCACCTAGCACTCGTCTAAACCTAGCAGTCGTCCAGCCCTATAGGGCTGATAATCCACATTTCATATCTTATTGCTACCAACGTATAATTCTTCAACATATCAGCAAAACGATGGCAGCCACCCCCCCTATGTCCTTCATACCTTCTGAAGATATCGAACTTTCAGAGGAAGAGCGCATAACGCTTGCTCAAGCCCGTTGGAATGAGGCTACAGCAGCCAACGAAAATCCTTCCAAAGCAAAACTCGCTCGTCAACATGACATACCAAAGAGTACTCTTACGGATCGAATCAATGGTCGAAAGGCTGCTTCTGTACGCAATCAGCATTTTCAAAGACTTAGCTCCGAAGAAGAAGCAGCTATATGTGACTGAATTCTACGTCTTCAGGCAGCAGGTCAATGATCTACTACGTCTAGGCTCTGAGCTCTTCACTTCGGCATCAATGACAGCAAGCTCTAGACAAAAGAAGAAGAAGCAGCTGATAGTTAAGCTACGGGTCAGGCAGCTGAAGCTGAACCGGAAGCAGGACCAGGATCAGGATCAGGATCAGGATCAGAAGCAGAGAAATAACGTGATATCTATAACTGGCCAATCAGGGCGAGGCATGCGTATCAGAAAGGCCCCAAAGAGGTCCTATTAGCTACGTAGTTCACCTAAAACGAATCGTTTGAAGCAATAAAATATGGAATGTGGATTATGCTGGACGACTGCTAGGTTTAGACGAGTGCTAGGTGAACCCTTCTAGAGATAAGCTGGGTGTGGCTACTCGAGGCATCTGTCTGAATCATATATGGGTAACAAGCTATTCACCACCGAAAGACAGAACGCATATTATTGATGTTACTGGCCATTTTCCTAAGCTCAAATCGATCTATGATTACTACGAGAAGTGGTCATTGTGTAAACAAGGTACTTCAAAAATGTTATAGTTCTAGCGCTCTCATCAGCTCATGCAATCAGTGACTTCTTATGGCAATTACCAATGTTCGCCAGAGATGAGTTCTCTCCAGAGAGATAGGGCCACGAACGCAGCTCTACCATGTGCTCATGCTATGCCGCATGAGATATCTGCAGGACGCTGCGACAATTGGCAACATCGGGCGTTTGAGCCTTGTCGCACTCGTGCGTTCGAATTCTCCCATCACACCAAAGGCTGAAACAGACTTGGATCCCCCGTAGAACATGGCGCTTAACCTCTTGCGTTGACGTTGTCTGCTGGAAACAGCACAAGTATTACTGGAGTGGGCTTGCATGATGTTGGGCCAGAGCAAACAGGCAAGTATTGCGCCCCATGGCACAGCGCAAAGCGAATTTTGGACCAATCTCTCTCTACCAACGCCTGGGTTCACCCTCACCTTTGCTGGATCCGAATTCCGATACCTCTGCTTCTGTAGAGTCGCATGAGATTCAGAAATGGGCTTGACACAGCCGCACTTCGTCCACATGTATATAGAATCACTAAGGTATCCTTATTTCTAAGCCTAAATCTCGGTATCAAAGTTGTTTCATACTCTTCCTTGCGCTTTCATCTATCATCCTGTTCCTTCATCTTGAGATACTACTCCGTTCCATTCTCTTACAATCTACATCATGCCTTTCAACTACAAGGAGTTTTCCGCCAAATGCGACGGCATGACCGTCGAGCAATTGAACAACGAATGGAACATCTACACGCGCCACATATCCGGAGGCGCAACGTCTACTGCCATGTCCGTTGGCTTCGCACCCTTCACCCTAGGGGCCTCCCTGCTAGGCCTTGGACTTGCTACTCCTCGGATCCACAATGCTCGGAAAAAGCGTGTTATCATCGAGGCGCACCTCCAAGCCAAAGGTACCACCCATGACACCAGGAAACGGGACGTGATGGGCTCCATGGCGTTGAGTGGCACTATCGGTGGTCTCACTCTGGGACTTGCTCCACCAGGAGCTGAGGCTGTAGGTACACTGGGGGCCGAACATGCGATTGCCGCAATAGCCATGAACCCACACACTGTGGAAGCCGTAGCACATGGAGTCTTTGATGGCGTTGGATTTGTGGCTGAGCAAGGAATGGAGAGACGACACGAACATAGTAAGGAGAAAAAGGCCTTGAAGCAACTAAGGAAGATGGCATCTGCACAAAATCTGCCTACCGAGACTGTAGCTCCTCCGTCCTTTGTCATGAACGAGAAGAAGGATGCCGGAATCACGGTAATTGCTGTCGAGAAGGACTTGTCAGACGATGAGGACATGAGCATGGAAGAGATGGAGGAGTTACTAAAGCAAGTCATGGCGTCGAAACGTAAGTTGGAAGTTCACCATATTGTTAGGAGTCGATACTGACTATATGCTAGAGCGACAGTCCTGAAGACACATGATCTACCCATCCTAGATCTTTTCAAAAACCCTGATCGACTCATGTCCACGTCGTCATTGACGCATTGAGTAATTCCAATGCTATCAGTTACTATTTTTGATATATGCGTTTCAGGGAATCGAGGAGTATCGGCGCTTGTGGACGAGATTTCCCGAAATTTGCCTGATAAGGGCTCTTCAACGCGGCGACAAAGGCGCAGGACTGTACGTCTTCTTATTCCATTAGATTATTACACTTTATGACTCTGTATAAAATGTTAGTACTGTCTTTACGAAGAGAGATGAACATGTTGTATAGTGGCGTTTCTTATCCAACAATATTGAAAGATGGAAATCAATCCGGCTGTTGCCTCTGCTAGATATCAGATGTTGGGGCCTCACTCAGGTGGACGATGTACGGTTTACTTGGCGAAACCAGAAGCCATACACCTTCAACCCAAAGCCTCCCATTCCTAATAAGGACTCGTGACTAAGCACGTCTCAAGTCCAGCACCACAGCTTACTTTCTTTCGTTCGGCGACAGGCCGGTTGAAGCCTCACTACTAGTGATACGTCAAGGTGCCTGCTCGCCAATAGCGTAGTCACAAGAGCGCTAGGCCTCTCCATACCACACGCCTTTCCCAGTACGATGGTAAACCCACTCCCCAATATCTTCTCCATCCCCGGGCTCCTCGAACACATTCTCTTTCAGCTTCCGATGTATGACCTACTGGTCCATACCCAGCGTATCTGTCAGTTGTTCTGCACCACAATTGTCTCATCGCCTCGTCTACAAGAAGCGCTCTTCTTCCGGTCCAACTTGCATAAGTGCGCTGAGTTATATTCCCATAAAGAAACCCTTACCGCTCGGGCAATGCTCGGGGTAAGAGGGGGGATTGGGTAAAAGGGGGGTGGAAGTGGGAGGTGGGGGGAAATTGTGATGCGAGTAAGAAGTTATAATAACGTCATAATAGATAGGTGAAAGAAAGGGCGAACGGATCACACGGCGGAAGAAGATGAGGTAATGGGGTGGTAACTGAGCGAGCCTCTGCTATCGAATATACTCTCGGAAAGAAGGGGAAAGTGGAGTGCAGGCGAAGCAATTAATTTGCTCTGAAACGCTTTTCAAAGCGAGTGCTATCACTGCTACCAACTTCGCGTAAGTCTTGGAACAGAATTCGTGGCCCAGCGGACAAACGTGCCTCGTCGCTGAAACCCTAATGGCCAGATGCAGTAGCTGTAGCCTTCTTCTTGTCCTCGGCACACTTCTTGACCGCTGGGCGGTTCATAAGCTTTTCGTTCCATGCATGGAAATGCGGGTACTCCTTTGCTAGATCCGGCGCGTTGCCCTCCGAATCCCTCAACATGTCCGCCATGTTCATATCCCACGGCACAAACGCCAAGTCGGCAAAGGTGCACTTCTCGCCAACCAGGTATGTTGTGCTGTGCTTCTTCAAGTGGCGGTCGATAACGCTGAGTACGCGCTTGATTTCGTTGCTGTAGCGGTCGATGGCGGAGGTGATGCCCTTTTCGGGGTGGTAGAAGGTGAACCAGACCTTTTGGCCAAAGTAGGGGCCTTGACCTGAGACTTGGAAGTAAAGCCAGCTGAGGGTGGCGTATTTCTCCTTGGGGGTGTCGTAGTGCAAGGAGTTGGATTTGTCGTAGGTATCGACGAGGTATTCGATGATGGCGCCAGACTGGTTGGGGGAAGTTAATGGGGGGGGAGGGTTCCGAAGTGTAAGAGATGATACAAGAGGAGGAGGGAGGGAGAGGTAGTCGTAGAAGAAGTGTAAGAAAGGCATGGGACTGGGGGCTCACCTCGAAAATGGCAAGTCCTGTGTTAGGGTCTTCGATAGATGGCACTCGACCATTGGGGTTGATAGACTCATAGGGTTCTTTCTTCATGTCTGGGAAATCCAACATTTTGTGCTCGTACTTAAGACCGAGTTCTTCGAGGATAATGGCGACCTTCCACGGGTTGGGGCCCTGGGGCAAACTGTCAATAAATGAAACGGGGGGTCCTACGAACAACGAGCTCACCTGAGCATGGCCATAGAGAATGATAGGTTTGCTCATGGTGGGTGATGTGTGTTGGGTTGAGATTTGGGTGAACTGATAGGTTTCAATCGTTGTCGCGGCTGCAGAGTAGAAGGGAGATGGAGGGGGCGGTGGAGTGGAAGGCGGGGGCGGAGGTATTTATTGAGACATGAGTGTTCGTTCCGAGGTACCTTAGATGGTGCTTGCATGGCTGATCTATTGCTTCACAACTCACAGATTCAGATTACGTAAGCAAAAGGTGAATGATTGGAAATCATGGGTCACGTGATCCCTAAGTCACGCTATCGGCTGCGGATGTACAGTATCCGTACCCCGCACTAAGCGCATCCTTCGCTTAAGAATGAGCTTAGTGCGGAGTACGGATACCTTAGTCTGGATTCGTTCAGGCTTCCATTTCTATTAGGCCTATAGTATATGCAATATCAATGACAGCTGTGACCTGACACAGCTAGACACAGCTAGACCCGGTTATTGTGTCCGGGTGTTGGAGAGTTCCTCCACGCGTAGAGAGTACTTACTCTATACACTCAAAGGACAATATCCACCATGACTTCTCCCTGGGGTACAAAGAGACTACAGGCATGCAACAGGGATCTCACGGATCTCAGCAACGACGACCTGGACAATGTGTTGAGACAGAGATGCAAGGTCCTTGGTGATCAGGCTTTTGCGACAGGTCCGTATGAGCCGGAATCCACTTTCGCCCTGACCATTGCGCCCAGTCTTGGACCCGCATATGAGCGAGGAGGTTTACTGGTACGGGTCTATCTATCCATTACATGGTGGCTTCTTCCCGTTCAGTACAATTAATACCTATTATCGTGCAAACAGTATGCAAGACCAGAATCGTCAGATTGGAAGAAACAACAGCCACGGACTATCAAGAAGCACCACGAGCTACACCGAGTGGCTACCTGACTTTCGGCATAGGTCTGCGGTCTGACAGGGAGTACTTGATTCATAGTAGGTTCGACGATTCCTAATGGCGCCAGTACAACGGTGGAGTCGTTTCGTTCCTTTTCTCGGTCGTGGGCCCTGAATACGTGACGCTTTCAACAGAAAAGACGCTGCGAATCAACCGAGCTATTAAAGAGATGGATCTTAGGGTTGTAAACCCAGAAGCAGATGAAGGGTGGCACTGTCTGGATCGTCGGCTTTGTTCCACTCCTTATGTACTTGATCAAACTCTTCAACTTGTTGATTTGAATGAAAAAGAGCGTGATCGATTACCGACAATGATGATGAATCTCTGGCCTAGGGTATGGCCTCTGGTGGACGACGAGCAATTTGGAATACTATGGCAGCCACAGCTGCTTTTTCTCCACCAACTTGAACTGATGTGCCTTCACCATCCGTTCACGCCGGCTTGACGGGAGTAGCGCAGAAGGAAGGTTTCTAAGCCACTCTATATCTAAAAACCACTCTAAGTCGCCCGTTGCAACTTCAAACACATGGGTATTAAAGGTCTACAGAGCTGATGGTCACATTGTCAACAACAAGAAGCACTAGGAGTTTGTAGTAGTTCTTGATGAAAGTCAAGCGTAAGCAAGGACTACTGTTTCGTTATCGGAGTTAAGCGATGTTGAAAGAGTAAGGAAGCTTCCGAAATGTAGAGTGTTGATGTCGGGTCTGATACGCCATTGAAGTCGTTTGAGACATGTACTGTCTGAGACTCTGGGCAGATGATCTGATAAACAAACATCGTCAGTACTAGTGGAAACCATGTTCATGCGGAGCAATAACAATTACAGCTTCGCTACACCCCACACTAAAGCCTCATGGCTTCGAAATCTGCTGGTATGCTTTCTTCGTCTTCCTCGATCTTTTTCCACTTCCCCATCACGTCGTCCCAATCCAGTCTAGACTTCTGGAGATGCTCAAGCAGACCCAGCGCGGCTTCCGCTCGGCCTTTCCACAATTCCTTGCCAGCTTCCTCACTTTCCAATCGAGCGTAATGTCGCTTTTGCTTCTGATACACGTCCCAAAGCTCATGGTTCGGATTGGTCTGGAAAAACTTGTCCATGTGGTTGGCAGCATCGACCTGATACTCGGCGCTGGACTCTCTTGTTTTCTGTTGTCTTTCCTTCTTCGTTCCATGCTTTTGCTTCTGAAGCAAGCCCGCTTCCTCGACGGCCTTGGCTTGAGCATTTAATTTGGCATTCTTCGCTTCCTGAATCAGACGAAACGATCTGTCACGTGCAGACTGCGTCAAAAAGAAGTTTTCGGAGTCACTGAAGTCGAAATCTATAAAGTAAAGACTTGCAAACTTCTTCAACGCATTCTCCCAGTGCTCTCGTTCATTCACACGATCTGCCTTCAGAAGGACTTCTTCGAGACGATTATAATCACCGGCGAGGATTGTTGCAACTGCTGCGAAATGGCATTTTTCGATTCTCATGTTGAGATCTCCACTATGGGCTAGAGTGTTCCTACTTGCATATACCCGCAATCGAAACACGAGCTCTGCCTTTTCAATGCCCATCTCGTACGCTAAAGTCTTAATTTGCGACGTATAATCTTGATCGGGGTATGGACTTGACGGATCCTTGCTCCACTGCTGCAGTTCCTTGGTCTCTTTATCCAATGTCGCAACGACGTCCGTGACAAACTTGTGGTGTAGGAATTCATACCCAATTACTCTTTGTCGCACCTTCATATCATTCCAGAGAGCTCCAAAATAGTCGCCGTACTTTGCTAATAACTCTAGCTCGAACAGATCCCTCAATACATCAATGAGACGTCGACTTAATCTGTTCAGAGAATCGGCTTGCGATTCCAACATAAATTCTGCGGCTTGAATCTTTCTCTTTCTCGCCTCATTATCTTGCGACTTTTCTAGAAGACATTCTCCTGGTCCAGAATTCTCGACCACTTCCTCGTACAACAAACATTGACGGTAGCTATGTTCTAGGTCCTGAAGGAACGCCATGAATCGTTTCGAGGGCGTACGCCTCTGGCAGCGCTGTACAAACTTCAAGCCCTCTTGAAGTGTACTGGCGTTCAGTTCGTGGAATGGTGTTATAGCACGCTTTGGGATGAGAGGATCCGTAGGCATCGTCGAGTATGATCTCGTGCGGGATTATCCAAGGTTCTCCATTCCTACGATTATATCCTATTTCAGCTCATGTTAGTCAGCGTTCGAACCCAGGAATACGACCCATTCAAACATTCAGGCTGAGAACTACCTTTTTCTTGCTTAAAGACAAGCTCGTTTGACTCAAAGCCGATTACGATGATGACTCTTTTCTACTTCTATTCGACAAGTTGGTGAATTAATGATTAAGAAGGCTTAGTAGACTAACCGGCTTAATAGCTTGAACAGGGGGTCAAAGGTATACGCTCAGCGATACGACTATGGCACGGACGGAGAAGAAAACAGTTTCGATGGGGCGCTGGGTTTTAATGCCTACAAGCTGTTGTTGGGGAAACACCGGATTGAGCAAATTTGAGAACCATGGGTCTACTGGATAGCATCCTTGCCAAAGACTCGCATATTTCATATTGACATGGCAACATGATTGAGAAGATCTGAGCTCGTCTCTGGGGGGAGGAGTTACCAAGTAGTAGGGCGTGGGTAAGCCATATGCTTGTCCTACACAACTTGAATTGATGTGCTTTGATCATCCAGGCACACACGGTCTCGTAAGCCAAACTTCAAGCTGTCCACTGCGGCTTCAAATGCGAAACAGCATTCATAGGTACAGGTGCACGAAGCCGATGGCCACATAGCTAATAACAAGAAGTAGCGGGACTCTACGGCAGCCTCAGGTGTTCTAGCCTGTACGTCTTCGCAGACAAGTGGAAGCGCTTTCAATCGCTCACACGGCTGCGTCTGTCAATCGGTACAGCAGGTCGGTTGCCACATGAACACATATACATGGAAATCAGTTGAGTTGAAAGGATCTTCCCTGAGACTCTCTTCTCAAGGATTGGATAGGCTCCTCCTGACCAGCTCAGGTGTAGATCACCTACCCACCTACCCACCATGCCGCCTACTTTATTTTTGATGGCACCATAAAATAAAAGGCTGGAAAGGAAAGGTGATAAGTAAGGGACTTGCCGCTCCATATTCGTTCATGTTGTCGCTGTTAGTTGGTATGAAAATCCAAATTGGAAGCATTACTGTTGCTTTTGATACTATCTGCGACGTCGAATAATTGTTCTCTCCTTTCAGTCATTACATCAAACCCCTTCGACAGATGTCCACCTTCTATTTATTTGAGCAAAAGCTAAACGGCACCACCTTCAAGTTCTGACTCCACCTTTGTGCGATCGATCACATACTGACGAAACGTGTTGATGGATTCTTGAGACTGTGGAATCGCATATAGTTGAGGACATGGCGGTCTATTAGGGACCCATTAGCAAAACGGAACTTCGAGAGTCGAACATCGAGAATCGAGGATTTTAGAACCGCGAAACCAGATTTCATAGGAAGTACAGTGTCGCAATAGTGGAGTTCCGTAAGTATCTGATATCAGAAGCTGGGATATTGGTCACTGATTACTTCTTGCAAATGTCTAAAGCCAACAAGAAAGGAAGCAATCTTCAAATTTCGACTTTCGACCGTTCGATCTCTCGACGTCCACATAAAGGACGAACACCAAAAGTCGAGATCTTTATGTTCGAGTTTTGATTATTGTATCTAAGATAGAGATAGATCTTCATTGATAGCTTTCTGTTAGACCGCCGTGGGAAGAGACGAGGTATGTTAGAAGCTTACAAGACTACCACCATGGGGTTGCTACACATCGCCCTGTGTTCACATCCTGCTCTTCCCTCAATTCTTCCATGGAAACAGGCAGAAACTGACGTTGTCGAAATATTGCCTCGAATGCCTAGGCGTACATGTGTAAAGACGAGTGTTATTGATTCTTATTCACCTCATCGGATTACAGGTTTCAAGGTTTGGGAGACTATGATAACCTGCTAAGCAAGTCATTCGGCGCCCGCCAGCTGCCCCTGACAACCCTTGCCCAGCAGAAAGGGATCCCAAATCATGTCGTTGCCGGTCCAACTTTACGAGCAGAGCAGAGCATATTTATCGAACAGTCAAGTCTCTTGTTTGTTAATGTAAGTAATTTAGGTGCCAACCTCAAGCATGCAGAGTACGTTTAGGTTGTAATTAAAGAGCGCTGGACGAGGGTTTGGAAAGAGCGTGGCAGTTGTCATGGCTCACTTACGGAACGCACTTTCACCATGAAAGAATGTTTTTATCCTGTTCTTTGGTCTTTGTGTGAAACTCGGATTTCCGTTGACACATTCGTATTTTCAATCGTAATGGCCAGCGTGATCATCGTTTTGGTCTTCAACGAGAAACCGGGACTAACTTCATACATTCGATTGCAAGGGATCTACCTCTGCTAGACAGGATCAACGATGGCAAGCTTCCGCTCCAACAATTGGAAACCGTCAGAAACCTTCGGAAAGAGCTTGCTATTGACCAAGCTGCGCCAAGTTTTCACATTATCGGTATCGGTTCCAGCGGTGTAGTCGTCTCACACAATACTATCTCATCTATCTTCAAGCGAGAACTTCCGCAGTCTGACCAATTGGGGAACGACCTCATCACGCATGAAACAGTAAAGGGGAGCTCCAAAGGGTTGGACAAATCGAAGACCAACATGAAAGTGCCGCGCTGCTATGGCTACATCAATAGCTCCAAACAAGGTTTGTGGGCGAGTTTCCACTCTAGGTTCCCAGAATCATACAGACACCCGGGAATCTACTCATATCAGAGCGCATCCCAACCCTCCCGCTGATAGTACGGAACGCTCTCATTGGCCTCTATTTTCCGAGCGGCTCATAAGCGACATCGAAAGATGCTGCGAAAAAGCAATCCACGGAACAGATATTGCCTGGCTACGATCTATCTTGGGAAATGGCGAGACCTCAATCGGCGGGCTTCTAAAGCGTTCACCTTAAGAAACTTCATTCTGCACCTCGACCAAATGGAGGAGTTGAATCTCGACTTGAATCTCGAATTCAATGCGTTCGCTGTTGGCATGGCCAACGCACTGGCTGTCATGCACTGGCGCTCGAACATCGATAGCGATGATGTCGAGTTTGTGCTTGGCGGTTCGCCATCACTAAACATCATCGTAAGCCCACCTGAGGCGAGCCTGCTCAAGACATTGCCATTGAACTTCGAAAACCGCGTAATCTCGTCACCCTCGAGAAACGCATACACAAGCGATGCCAATTGTGTTTAAATGCTCATGCACCAGCACTGCCCATGCGTGCGTCCATCGGAAGGGGTTATCTGTTCACAGCGCAACCACAAGACCAACCCAATCGCTCTGCACCGAGTGCTCTTTTAACCATTGTGCAATGCGGGTTTGGAAGATGAGGAGGAGGAGAGGTGGGAGGAGCAGGGAGAGGAGTTGGATGGAGTAGCAGATTATTTATATAGCAATCAGGCAACAGGAAGGATTTGAAGCATGGGGTTGCATACGATGGAAGCGAATCCTAGGGATTTAGTACGGGATACTTGTGCACATATCAAATGCCTGAGGAGGACTGACGTGTACTGTAATCTTTGGTAGAAGTACGGATGCTTGGGATCAATAGCTGAAACGTCGGTCTCAGGCATTCGCAGAACCCGGCATCGCTCGCATTGCTTTGCTGACATTGCGCTGCAATTTGGAAGATTTATCTATGTTATACCAACTGAACCTTACCTACCTCAAGACAAGAAGGTGCGATGAAATCATAAAAATCTCAAATATTCAACGCTTCCCACCTCCAGCCAGCTCTGCCTTCGTCTTCCCCGGCCCCCTCCCAAGAATCGATCGAACGCTAAACCCACCAAAGGCAGCGAGCGCAGGGCTCTGACCCCCTGGCGCCGATGGTACCCCAAAGGTCTGTCCCACTAACGTCTGCGAGTCCTCAGTAACGGTAGAGTTGACCGCCTTCACATGTCGATGATAGAGCTCATATGTTGCTGTCGAACTCAACTCAGCGCCCTTGAAGCTAAAGTCTTGCTCTGTTGTGCCGAAACTATAGGAACGGTTGCCTGCCGAGAAGTATTCGGCGCTAGCGGTTTGGGATGTAGAGAGCAGTGCTCCGCTGAAGTAGGGCAGACTTTTCGGTACCTGCATTGAATGGGGCGACTGCGCTTGGTCGCTGAAGGTACTGGGTGATGAAATGTTGAAATTTTGGATACCGGAGGGAAAGACTGAAGGACCGAATACAATGAAATCGAGACCTCGGGTAATGGTAGCGTTTAGACGAAGATCACCGGCAGCATCGATGGAGAAGGATGAGGTAACATTCAATGGGTAGCTGTACGTATTGATATATCCGCTAGCAGACTTGTCCATTCCCGTGGTGCTTTGAGTGGTCAGTTGCACAAGGCCCTGTTCTGTCAAATCATTGAAATTGGTATAGGAAAGGTCTTGGTTCCAAGAAACGGTATGAGATCCGCTCGATGTTTTGATTGTAGACGTGATTGCGAGATTCCGTTTGACAGCCGTATTGTAAGCTAGTGTTTCATTGGCCCCAGTGGCATTCTTGGTGATGGTCGACGATGTCTGGATTTGCGGCATAGGCACATTGATGCTTGGTGCAGAGCCGGAAGTCACGGACCCTTTTTCGTCAAGGAAAAGGAATATCTTCCCAGTTACAATCCAAAATGATCCCACAGACTCTACCAGTGTTGGGTGACCCGCCCCATCATCATTCAAACCAGCAACTCTGATCTCAAAAGTGTGTGAGCCTCCGTCACAGAGCAGGGGAAGCCAAGGAGTTACATCTATCTCGTGTTCCCGAAGGTCGAAAGCATCAATACCGACTACGGGCCGCCAGAGTCCCGGAACAATTCCACCAGTGAAGATGATAGGGAAAGGCCACGATACGCCAGCCAGTTGGCCGTCGATCAATAACTGCACCTCCCGGAAAGGCGAGGAGCCATATAATGTACCCGCAGTAGGATCAAATGTATCAACTTCAGACGAAAACGTATTGGTATACCAGAACTCCTCGGCAGATTGACCACAAGCAGAGAGTGAAACCACAGCTCTCTCAATGTTTTGAGGAAGATGGTAAGTCACTGATGCGTTCTGGGCCGGCACGTCAAAGGCACTAGGCTGGTTATTCGCTGATAGTCGTGCTGAGATGGGGAGTATACTATCTGCAACAGTCCTTGATCCTGGGACTGTGAAAAAAGTTGCAGTCAGTGTTGCATTGAAGGAGCCAGTATAAATATTATTGACTAGATTCCCAAGGTCAAAAATGATCTTTTGCGGAGATTTCCACAGCACGTCGTATTGATCCATCTCCTTGACATAGGTCCATACAATGCCGTTCGTGGTCGGCTCTGCGGTTGAGGTTCGAAAGACTTCAATATCTCCAAGGTACATAATGCCGAGACGATCGAATTGCCGACCCTTAGAAACCACCGTAAAATTCATGGTGACGCGATTAAAGCCGCAAGAAGGCGGCGTATAGCTTCCTAGCTATGATGTTAGCTATGAAGGCTATGAAGTTCGCGCGCCCGGGTTGCTTGTACCAACGAAAGGCATGCCATAGCTGTAGGCAAATACATGGTCCATAAGCAGCTGGGTGTAGACGCATCCATACTGGTCTGCAGTACCAGATGGAGTAAGGACTGGCTCGTAGACTTGGAAGTCGACGAGAGGCGAAGGTGCCGGGGACTGACGTTTCCCAAGCGAGGCGTTAGGGCCTTCCCAAGAAGCTACACATTGTGTCCATTGGAGCGTGATGACCCACAGGAAGAGCTGCGAGTGGAGCCTGGGGATGCTCCAGGAGCGCACCATCACCAATTGAGAGACCTATATGATTGTTTAGCTAAACGATGGCTTTTGTTCTTCTCTCGTTGAATGGAGAGAAGCCCTCTTGTTTGAACATACTGGAAGCTAGAATTGCGAGGACAAGAAGCATATGAGGTATCGAAAGATCTCCGCACCCCAATTCCCACCACAGGCGCATCGATTGGAGGCAAGGATACATGATGCGTAGAGTTTGCCCGGACTTCCAGGTTGTACTTGGAAAGACGAAGAAGGTGGAATTCCCGGATTGGAAGGTGAGGAAGATGAAGCTTATCGACGGATGAGACGCCGCCAAGCACCATGCACTAGACTAGAGCTGTTCTGCTCGTACCGTAATTTTGACACCCGAGGGACACGGGACTGACCACCTCACCTTTCAGCATCTCAACCACCACGACTCAAGGCAAAGGAGTTTTCTGTGACTCAAGAATCTTGTTAGCAGTGATGACATTGGTAAGTATAGTATGAGGGTAGCGAGTTTACGGTCAAATGACTCAGAATGCACATCGAATCTGAATTGAGTTGACAGCTCTAATTTAGAATCAGAACCGCGCAGGGTCAGAGCGACAATTGCAACAATACTATCCCTTTTCAAAGTTCGATTATAAGGAGCGACTGAGTCTCTCCAATCTAAAGTCTTTTCTCCGGACGCTTACCATGAATTCACGAATCCTTCTTGAAAGGATTTTCTTTTCACACTCTTTCCCGCCCTTCTCGAAAAATCTGCGTTCGCACTCAAAAGATCTATTGCTCTACGTTTTCTTGTAGATCTCGTCGTTGCACCTGGCCCAGCCGACGTGGGCAAAAATCCAGCAACAACAGCCTTGAGGTGCTCCAGCTGCTCGAGGGTCGCTTGCGGGTCTACGTGTGAAGAGCTAGGATCAAGAACATCGATGCTTGTGGGTGGTGCTATCTGCAAGTCTGGCTATACTCAGCGCGTGATGAGGAGGGATGCGGAACAGCCTGGTGTTGAGACCGATTTCCTTGCGCTGGACTCATATCTACCAATACCATTGGTCCAGCGGCTGATGAGCTATTTTGAGGTGCTTCCAGCTTTGTTTTTGGCCCAAGTCCTCGGTCGCAGGATAGAAAGAGTCGCGTAGACTGTGACAGTCATCAAGCTTCTTCTGCTCAGCTTGCCTTATCCGGCACCTTCTATGATACGATGCGTGGGCACCACTGTAAACGGCACACTCAAGGAAAGTGGAGTGGCAAAGCCTTGTCAAATGCAGGCCGGCACATTTCCCACATCGTAGTGTGGCCAAACACCGATTCTGAGCATGATCATAGGCGGAATTCAGGAATAAGTAGACGAGCTGTTTCAATTTTTTGTTGAGGACCACTTAGGTCAAAGCTGTTCGTCCAAACGTCGAACATCAGAACTCCAAAGGTATCCAATGCAGCAGCTGCGGTATTCTCAAAGTTCCGGGTCCAGCCGCTGGATTGCTCCGACTCACCGTAGACCACACGTGTGGGACGAAACCGTTGGACGTTCCGTAAGGGCGCGATAACGATGGCGCAACTGAATCATGAGGTTGCGGGGCCATTCGATCTGTTCGTGTGGGTGATTTTGAAGGCGAAGCGTCTCTCAGCCAGGCGATAGCGAATCTGAAGTCGGCATCCTCAGCATCGGCGTCCTCTGCCTTTATGGGTTTGACATGCTCTTCCTCAACGACCTGCTTCTCATGCATATCTTCACTCTCCTCCTCTCCATTGCCATCTTCTCCACTAGTAGCATCTACCAAGTTATCGGCCTTTTCACTAACTTCTCTGGCGCTTCTATCCTCATTGCAATTTCCCATGGTACTGGTCCTTGCTCTCCACTTCTCCACCCGCTATTACCCTCCTCACCATTGTCCACCTCATCAACTTCCTCCCCACTGTTTTCCTCCTCGCTTGCCTGTTCCTGGCATCCGGCACTAGGTGCACCAACAAAGACAACCTCATGTCCAATAGCGTCCCGCGGCTTGTGGGTAGTCTCTCGTGGATTCGGCGGTTTGTGATCCATCGACGTCCGCGTTCCGACCTTCAATCCTGCTATCAGTGGCCTCTTCGACAGTGACTCTCGAGTCTGCATCCTCTTCTGCTCCGCTTAAGGTGTTCTTATCGTTCTGATCATTCTGAATAGTACTTTGCCTTGCGTTGTTCCCACTCCCAGGATGTTCGTCGACGGATTCATCCTCGTCAGTCCCGTTGTAGCTCTCGGTATCATCAGGGGGCCATTGAGCTTGTGGTCGCGTTATAGCAACGTTTTTGTTTCGGTCTAGATCGGAATCTGGGGCTACCAATTCTCCAACACTGCCATTAGCCAGCGTTGCCATGACTAGACGCATAGCTTCTTGCGTCGGTATGGCAGCCCGTCTTTGCTCCCTTAATCCTTGTTCAATCGGTGTTTCGCCTAGCTCCTCATTTGGCAGCCTGGAATTCCCTTTATGAGACTCCTCCACCGGGTCATCGCTTAGCTCCACAGACTGCTCTATTCTCAGTCCCTCGGACTTTTCTTGGAAGCCTTGTCCACTTGGTCTCTGAATCGGATCCGCATTATATTATTGTGTCTTCAGCTCTTCGCGGAGACTCGTCACGGAAGTGCATGCACGCGTGTCATTGGGAGGACGCGACTGAAAGGGCGCATGCATGCTTCCACTACGGTTGGCTAAGAGCGGCAACGGCCCGGCGCCCTATAAGTAATCGTCTTCGGCTGCGCTTAACGTCTGGACGTAGACATAAACTCGACCCCGAAAAAGTAGACCTCAGAGTGACCTAACAGATTCAACTGGGAACCCATGTTAAACCATCTCATCTATTCCAGTCTCTATTTGTTCTGCTCTCATGCCTCTCGTCTGGCTTATATCTCTAGCTGTTGTGTGGAATTATGAGAAGCCCGACTCTATAAAGGAGCCGGAGGGGCTTAAACGGTGATGCGGAATATAGGCTAACGAGCTGAAATGTGTCTTCCCGAGATATGTCGACTGCTCCATATAACACTGATTTTCTGTGTGCCATTAGTGATGGAATTCGACGCAGGAATCTTGTTGTCCATGAACCATGTAGGATGAAAGCTCAATGGGCGATATACGATCTGCTGATCTGGCAACCGCAATGAGAAGCTCAGATACTTCTAGTAGTTTCTAGTATCTTTTGGGTAAGGTTCAGCTCCTATTGTTTGATCTCTCCTCTTGTGTTTTTTTACGGGCACAGATGCAACTCGTTTGTAGTAATGAAAGATTTTCAGTCATGGTTTCTGCATATAGAGGAAATACTTGCAGTTTCTGTAAGGAAGTCTTCCATCAGCCATTGGATATCTGTTGCTTTTGGTCAAGAGACTTTTATTGTACATCTCGAGAGTTCCTGGGTAACTTGAGGACCTTCTTGTCATTGATCATCTGCTTTTATAATCTCTCAACTTTACCAAGAATAGAATGGTCTCAAGACTGGTATTAAGGGAACCCGTGGACCGAAACGCTAGCGTGATGCAGGGTGGACCCGATATCTCAAATCACACAAAAATCCATGTTTAATCTTCAACACTCGGGTTTCTTTATGAGTCGCTCAAAATCTGTGGCCCAGAAGCTGTCGGTATGACCAGCAGGACGTTCCGGACTCGATTACTAAAACATCGCCATCTGGCTTGCGCACTTCTTAAGCTTCTGCGAAATGCATTTCACCGCTATTGATGGAACGACATATTTACCCCCCGTCAACGAGAGTCCCTTTTGAAATGGCATGCTTCTTATAAAAACTTCGCAAAGGCCTTCGAGTCTTGTAATAAGAAGAGAGCGACGACGATCACCGTAAGTGTATTTAAACAAGCTATCAAACGTTTTGCCCGAATGTGCACTCATGAAGGGGAATTTTCGAAGCAGGTATGGAACCATCAACTTCAACAAGACCCCTGCTAATTTGACCTTTGAGTACAGCTGGATACACCAGGTGGTATCAATGCACGGCCACGGCATCTCGACTGGCGCCGCTTCGTCCGACCAGATCCACCACAGAACGCTGCCGAAGCCTCTGCCTGGAATAGCGGCGGCACCGGGTTTGCTCCACCATATGCAAATGAGTGTTTATCAATGAATGGTGTTCCAAGCAAAGAGAATACCTTCAGCGCTTTGCAGCTTGTTGGGCCAGAAATCTTATATCTCTCTAAAGCAGACGAGAAACTGCAGATATCCAATAACTGCTCGCTTCTTGTAACCGTACGTGAGGTCTCCGGTGCAAAGTCTAAGGAGTCCAAGAAGCTTTGCACCGGTCCAAGTAGCACTCACTTACATGTCTTTGGTTCTATCATGACTCCTCCGTCACGGCCCAGTTCGTCAATGCTCGAAAGATGACACTCATCGTGGCGTTTGAGGGCACTAAATGTCGAGACAAGGCGTTCAAGAAGTTGGACGGGGTCGAGCTCAACACCGACAGCGGGCTGGTACATCTGAATGCTCGACTACACCAGTCCCGGTTGGAAATGTATCGGGCAGAGCTATGCTTCAATCTTCCAGTACTGGTAGTGCATTAGCAATCAACTTGCAACAATGGTTCACTAATCAAGGTATTATATCTACCAAGTATATCCGCCAAGAAGCGTTCGGCGGCATTCCTAGGGTGAGCTTACGTGTTGACGATACGTCAGCAAACCCGTGGCTGAAGAAACAAATGATGAGTAAGAAGTACCGTAAAGAGAAAATAATACTTGTGGAGCAGGTTTCAGGCTGTAAACTTTGTTCACCTTGGAAGGCTGAACTAAAGTTACAAAAGACAGCCGAAAATTCGGATTCTAACAATTCAAAGTCCAGGGGGTCAGACTCTAGGAAGATGGAGTCTTCATTATTCGACTCCAAGGTTTCGAAGAGTAAGAACTTGGAGGGCTCGAGATTGAAATCAGGGAAGTCCAAAGAGATCAAGCTTACGAAAAAGCGGAAGTCTCGTGAATTTCCAGAGGGAGTATCAGATGCCAAAGCTATCGCAAACGCAGCAGAAACAGCGAAGAACGCCGACATCGCAACAGGGACGCAGTCCGGAGAAGCGAACGTCAAAGCGGAAGATGGGTATGTCGAGCTATTACGGAGTATGCATCTGCAGGATGTCTATAATAAAGCAGCCACGAAAGCGTACAACAATTAAGGGACGAGGTGCCACTCATCCCTTCTGTCCCGAACCCTAAGGTCTCAAAACGCAAGGTAGGTCGTTGAGTAGGTCGTTGATTTAAAGCACGTAGTATAGGCAATTGATAAACCTCAGAAGAGAGAAGATGCCCCTGCTCCATCCGGCGTGGGGCAAGCGCCAAGAAAAAGAAGAAACGTTGCAAGTCTAAAGCATGGTGAATCTTCTGAGCCGCGCTACGCTTCCCAGCCAGCAAAGCTTCATTGTGGATCGTCGCCTTAGCCGAAGGACATTCACAGCCTTAGAACGAAGTCTTGATCAATATTCTCAATCCATATAGGGGGGAGGCTCGACCTAGCTTGACCCGGAGAGCATCAACTTTAGTAACTTCTAGATACGCTACACTCGGTTGGCCATCGCGACAAAATGTTGAAGTCACGAACTACTGTTCCACGTCCTTGAAATTTGACGGAAGTTAAGTTCTGGTCATCCATCTGTTCCCGGCTATCACTGAACGGTGTTTCTTATGGATGTTGCAATCCGGTCCTGAAATAGGTCATGCAAAGTTCATAACATACCTACATGGCATTCATCAACTAGCATGTCATGATGCAAGTTCGAAAATTGCAATAGTTTCGACTATGAACACAAGTGCTTTATGAGAACCAACATCTGGCGAATGTTCGATTATATGAGAAATGGGGCTTACGTTCAACGAATCATTTTAACCTCACCGTATAAGTAGAGCCTAGCAAGGCACTGTACACTAACTATCACCATCACGAGATACTAGGTACTTGAAGGTAGAGCTGACGTATAGTGTCTTGGGGCCTGGATTAGCCTGCCATGTACCTCAAATTTCCAAGCAAAATACTCCCCCAAAAGCTCTTGACGCTCTTCCAGCCAGCGCTCAGGTTCGAACTCCCGTCCATGGGGATACTGGGCCGCATATTCAGAGAGTCAAAATCGGAAAGTGAATCAAATCGATCAAGTAAACAATCATCACTTTCACTATCTCATCAACAAAAGCTCCTTGATAAGCTGAATGTAAGTAATTTTAACATATTTCCCGATACTTTGTCCTTTTCCAGCCATGGCCATGGCCCTACGCATGACCTTCGCCGACACTAAGAGTTTCCTTCCTGTCAAGCGGAATCGTAGCCAACTATACACCACCTCGATTCGACATCACGGTCAGTAAAACATGCCTTCTACACCTCAATCTTCAAACAGAAAACAACCATCGAAGTGGCTAGCCGTTACAGCCACCAGGGGAGTACTCGACCATTACGGTCTGCATTGCCACCTGTTTACTTTGCTGGTATCTTGGCTGAATGTTAGGTAACCGACAAAACCGAATGGTTAATGAGGCGAGGTGTCCTTGATGCTCCCTGTTGATATATGCATGTCTTCAGAGCACGATTAGTGACACCCAACCATGATAACACATCCCAAATCATATACATCAGTCACCCTACACAGTTATGCCACTATATACGCCCGTCCTTTTTCTCTCCTCTCCATCACCAACCTATCACATCAAACTACTCCTTCCCCCTACCCCCTCCGGCCCCTGTCCACTCGGCATCTCCCCATTCCTCCCCACCACGAATTCTCGATAGATCCTTTCTAGTCTCCTTCTCTCATCCGCACTGATTGAGCTCCTGGTCACAGCAAGCGACGCCTCGATATGCTTCCACTGGATACAGACTTCTTGCGGTTCGGCTCCTTTCCCATTGGTAGCGCCATTGACATCAGATTTTGTTAACTGATCGGGGTGGCCGTGACGGGCGTGGCGTTCTTTGCGTTTGACCTGCTTTACAGCGTCGAGTTTGGCCAGGATAGTGACGCGGTCAAGGAGGTGTTTCGAAGAGTTGAGAAGGGACGTGTCGAGCTCTGCACCGTAGCGAAATTGGATGATGTCGTTTTCCGTGGCTGGGCGGGAGTTTCCCGTACGGTCCTTGGATTTTATTCCAACGGTGCCGTTGCTGCTACCGTAGTCTCCTAGGATGTCGTGAATGGCTTCGAGGTGGGCATTGTAGATGACCGCTTGCAAATCTGCGCCGGAGTAGCCTTCTGTGCGGTAGGCGATGTCTAGGAGGGTTTCGTGGCGGTCCGAGGTTGAGAGAACATCAGGACTGACTTTGAGCTTTTTGCTGAGGGTTTGGAGGATGTCAAGGCGATCTCGCAGGCTCGGTAAATCGCAAATTAGAGATTTGTCAAGACGGCCAGGCCGTAGTAAGGCGGGATCGATTAAGTCTGGTCTCGAGGTCGCTGCCAAAACGTAGACGCCCGAAAGACCCTCGGCGCCATCCATCTGCGTTAACAATTGATTAACAACACGATCTGTGACACCCGTGGAGTCGTGTCCTCGCTTGGGAGCAATACTGTCAAATTCATCAAAGAACAGCACGCAGGGTCTTGCTGATTCTGCTCGCTCAAATAGGTCGCGAACGCTTTTCTCACTGGCACCAATGTACTTGTTCAGGATCTCAGGACCTTTGACACTGATGAAATTGAGGCCACATTCTCCAGCCACCGCACTGGCGAGTAAAGTCTTGCCGCATCCAGGATATCCATATAGTAGAAGGCCTGATCTTAGGCGAAGAGGACACTGGGCGAATATGGGTGCGTATGTGGTGGGATACTGCAGAGTCTCGAGGAGGATCTTGCGAGTTTCGTGAAGGCCACCAATGGAGTCGAAAGTTGTTTTGGATGATTGCAAGGTCACATTTCGCAGTGAAGCCGGCGAAAACCCGTCCAGAGCACGCTCGAAGTGTTCCTTGCCGATTCGGATGCTCGTGTCTTCGGCAGAATGCGAACCTGCTTCAATGGTGCTGATCAAGGCTTCATTCCTAGCTCGAGAGACAAGAAGCAGCAGATCTCCAGGCATGTAGCCGTCGGTCTGACCCGCAAGATCAAGCACGTCGAGATTACCATCGACGGCAAATTTTTCAGACACCGTAGGATGAATTGTCGGGCTACTAGGGAGAGATCCGTCCATCCAAGCGGCTTCATGCTGATCATCCTGGGGAGAGTGGCCGTTCATGATGGGTTTGTTTGAGCTTGTCTGCCCCAATAGAGCTTGTAAGACCTGTCGCCTGCCGTCTTTGTTGGGGGCCTTCAAACTGACAATCTCCCTTACAACATGACCTCCAACGACTACACTGTTAAGAGACTCCTTGCTCTGGGCGGTTGCAAGGAGCACCACCTTCGAGTCTCCACTGCAGTATTGGTGAACTGTCGAACAGATGATCTCGCTTACCTGGCGGCTACGACCGTTGTCCGTAGTCTGCGATTCTGTCTCGACAGGACAAAGCCTATCTAGGTCATCTAATATGACGACCGAACGCCCACCTAAACGCGCGCCCCACAAAGCCCCCATGAAAAGCTTGTTCAGCCGTTCTTTAATGGTGGAAACACGAGTGTCCTCTGTACCCAGCCTACGACATGAGAAGAACGTAGTATGGTAGAGAGAGGCGGAACGCAACCGACATCCGAGCAAACGCGCTAAGGACGTTTTGCCGGAGCCAAGGCCGCCAGTGAGAAGCACAGAGGAGCAGCGCGACAGGTGAGAGAAGAGCTGGTTGATAAGATTGTCAATCCCAATCAAGGAGGGCACTGCAGGTGGGAGACGCTCCGTTATTGCAGCAGAAGCTTTAATTGCCTGAAAAGTATTTGGGGTTTCTTGCTGCACTTCTATCGTTAGTCTCAAATCCGAACCCAGTATCCACCTAAGAGCATTTTTTTCAGGCTTGTCATTGCTGTGATGCGCAGTTTCAAAGCGAAGTAAACCTCCCTCCCAACCATCTAGCGTAGTACCCTTCTTAGGCTTTGGTAAAGCAAGCCCATTGGTCAACGGGCCGTCCATCAGACCGGCATACTCATGGTCTTTACCTCCATAAAGGGCCTTGATTTTCTCTGCAGCCGCTTCCCGGGTAGTTTTGGTCTCACCTCCAAATCGGAGTCCTGCGCTATCTCTGCTGCCTGTGGTAAAGGGAAATACTTTGAAGGCCTTGATTGTACTCCTCGGCATTGGCGGCGGCGCAGCTTCTATTCGGACTACACCACCGATCAATTTCTCCACTCCCAGAGTAGAGCATAGCGGAGAAGAAAGCACGGCGTGGTGGCTATCAGGTGCGTCATCCCATGCCAGAACTTTGGCTACAACCTTTAATGCAGGCTTACCGGCATCGCTGGCTTCTATGTCTCGTAATCTCTGTTGCTGTTGTGGGTCCAGTGACGGTTCCAGCCCGGCAGGTTGGACGACGGACACGCTTACCCATTCCGTGCATCTTAGAGGTTTACTTGCCAGTATCTCTTCGTCTATCCAAATCTTCAGTCCACCTTCCTCGGGTCGCGCAGATCCATCAGGAAACCATTCTCCACAAAACTGCCTATCAACACCACGAAGAAAAACAGGGCTTGGAACTTCCTTCCTATCACTACGTTGCCGCGTGCTTCCTACCCCACTCTTGCTGCCCGCACTTCTCTTACTAGTACTTATAATACTTCGACTCTTGGTTCGATCAGCATGTGATAAGCGTGGTCGCATGTTGGGCGCTACTATCACTTCGGCGTCTGGTGCAATCTTGGCAAATGGGGAGGAAGACGGTAGAGGTGGTACCAGGGAGCTGACGATAATGTTGGCGGCAGAGGTAGGCGATAGATGTAGGGTCAAAGGATAGACTTGCTGAGCTTGGGTAGAAGGGGTTGCCGTAAAAGATGGATTTGGTAGCGCTCGGATCTGAGAAAGCAAGTTGATTTCTAAGAAATTCGCATGTAACTCGATGATTTCCCAGTCGCCCGGAGTCAATGGCTCGATATTGACAGTATGCGCTAGTGGAGGATCTAGGTGGAGCAATACACCGACTCGCTGACCTTGCGTGAGGCCGATAGTCCTGGCGAAAGTTGAATCGATTTCCACAACATTTGCTTCTACATCCCTCCCAGTGCTATCTCTTGAACTTCCTCTTCCAATAGCCGAGGAAACTTTTCTCTTGCTAGACATGCCAGTCCAGCCAACGTATACGGAACGCTGTGAAGCGACACTGTTATCCTTAGATCCTGGAACTGAGGAGACAAGTTCTATGTATTGGAGCTCAACAATAGCATTTTGGGCGGCCTGAACGTTTGAGTAACCCACGAATGCTACACCAGTAAGATGAACTTACAGTGTTTGCATTTGATAGTATTATCACCAGCGGAGTGGGCAGGTTGACCAAGCAGTTCTTGAGTTGTACTAGCCCGATCTCTGCTTGCGTTGGCGCTCTTCTTGCCATTGAGACGTAAGAATCCCTTGTCAAGTATCTTTTGGCGGTGGCTATGTATGTCCCACTGTGAAAGTATCCATAGCGAGTGCGTCAGCGGTGTAAATTGGGAGCTGTCAGAGGAAGATATTTTGTGACTCTCGACCTTAGGATTGACGAGCCGAGGCACGGTGAGCTCGGAGGGGCTAACCATATATGGAATCATTGAATCGCGTAAATCTGGGGTACTGCGACGCGTCAAGATTGTCGCGTACTGCATTGAATAACGTACCCTTAGCACATAACTTTACCAATTAATCAAAACGGTACCTTTCCAGCATATACAGCACCAACTTAGAACACTGTCGCCACGATGTCTTTCTTTCCAACACGAATAGAAAACGTAGATTACAATGCGCAACTGAGTACGCTTACGTTCGCTGTTGTAGCCGACAATGCTAACTCCTAAGAAGGTGCGTTCGAGGACTTCCTTACAAGCTACAAGTCTACTGCCTCGGACTTGGACTCTGCCGCAACTAATGCCCTGGAGCATCTCCATCTTGAGGAAGATGGCCTCAGCGATGAGTACGACTTCATGGAGGATGTCGAGGAAGGGAAGGCAATACGATCGAAACCAGGACAATATCCGGATCCGAAAAAGAAATACATGGATATGTTACAAAAGGTGGCAGATAGGAAGCTTTCTGAGGTCATGATCGAACTAGATGATCTGGAAAATGTCAGTGATGGTGAAAACGACTTCCTGGGAGCTGCGCCAACGGAGCTAATATTTGGGCCATAGTACGAGAAGACTTTTGCGGAGGAGACCAAGCTCAAGCTTGTTGAATCCATTGAACGAAATACAAAACACTATGTTGATATTTTCTCGGAGGCTGTCGACAAAGCAATGCCGAAGGAGACAAAGGAAATAAGGTCGGTTTCGAATCTGCGCAGAACAGGCTCAACATGTAGTTGACTGGTCCCAGTTTTAAGGACGACGTGCTTGACATTATCATGTCGCAACGCGAGAGACGGAATGAAAGTGTATTGCAGGCAGCCGAGAACGAATTAAACCCTTCCCGAGCAGAATCCATTTTCCCAGCCGAACTCACTCGACGGTACACCCTTGTTTTCAAGCCCGTTACGCCTTCAGGGTCAAGCAGCGACCGGAACCCGAAAGCCCTTGCTGTCCGGAACGTACGAGGGGAGCACCTTGGCCATCTTATCACAGTCCGAGGTATTACCACAAGAGTTTCTGATGTCAAGCCGGCAGTGCAAGTCAATGCATATACCTGTGACCGATGTGGTTGCGAAGTCTTTCAGCCCGTTACATCCAAGTCTTTTACCCCAATGGTGGAATGTCCTTCAGATGAGTGCAAGCAAAATAATTCAAAGGGCCAATTATTCTTGTCGACACGTGCTTCCAAGTTTTTGCCATTTCAGGAAGTCAAGATACAAGAGATGGCGGATCAAGTACCTGTCGGCCATATCCCTCGTACTTTGACTGTGCATTGCCACGGAACCCTGACAAGACAAATAAATCCCGGAGATGTTATTGATGTAGCAGGAATATTCTTGCCAACGCCTTATACCGGTTTCAAGGCTATTCGAGCAGGTTTATTGACGGATACTTATCTGGAAGCCATGCACGTGAATCAGCATAAGAAAGCGTACGATGATCTAGTTTTCGACGCTAAGACTTTTCGAAGAATAGAACAATACAAGCACTCCGGCGCGATGTATGAGTATTTGGCGAGGTCAATCGCCCCAGAAATCTACGGCCACCTAGACGTCAAGAAAGCTCTTCTCCTCCTTCTGATCGGTGGTGTTACTAAAGAGATGGGCGACGGGATGCGGATACGAGGAGATATTAACATATGTCTCATGGGTGACCCTGGTGTGGCTAAATCGCAACTTCTCAAGTACATCACCAAAGTCGCACCTCGAGGTGTCTATACCACTGGGCGAGGTAGCAGTGGTGTTGGATTGACAGCGGCGGTTATGCGTGATCCTGTTACGGATGAGATGGTACTGGAAGGGGGAGCCCTCGTTCTGGCGGATAACGGCATCTGCTGTATCGATGAGTTCGACAAAATGGACGACGGAGATCGCACTGCTATCCATGAAGTGATGGAACAGCAAACCATCTCCATCTCCAAAGCTGGGATCACCACGTCACTCAACGCCCGGACGTCAATCTTAGCAGCCGCTAATCCTCTCTATGGCCGATACAATCCCCGAATATCTCCTGTCGACAATATCAATCTCCCAGCAGCCCTTCTTTCACGTTTCGATGTTCTTTTCTTAATGCTTGATCAGCCAAACCGAGAATCAGACGAGCAATTGGCACAGCATGTTACGTACGTGCATATGAACAACAAGCATCCGGAGACTGAGGGTGTCGTTTTCACACCACACGAAGTTCGCCAATACATCGCACAGGCTCGGAGCTGGCGACCCACAGTCCCCAAAGAAGTTTCAGAATACATGATTGGTGCATATGTCAAAATGCGTCAGCAGCAAAAGAAAGACGAAGGAGGCAAGAAGCATTTCACTCACACCTCCCCTAGAACGCTCTTGGGTATAGTACGTCTATCTCAAGCGCTAGCTCGACTGCGATTTTCATCACAAGTAGTCAGTGACGATGTTGATGAAGCGCTGCGACTGGTGGAGGTCAGCAAAGCAAGCTTGTACAACGACGCTCGAGGCGCAGCCGATCAAAGTCCCAGCAGCAAGATTTACCACTTAGTCCGCGCAATGAAGGACAGTGGGGCTGCAGCGGTTGGAGAAGGCAGTAGAGGAGAGCTGAGCATTAGGAAGGTCAGGGAGAGGATCATCGCAAAAGGCTTCACGGAAGATCAGTTCAGTCAAGCTTTGGATGAATATGCGCTACTGGATGTAAGTTTTGCGTTTTAAATGGTTTCCGAGATACTCAATTGACCATGTCACTAGGTTTGGCAAACAGCAGCTGAAGGCACCCGACTTGTGTTCATCGAGTCAGGAGAAAACGATATGGATATGGATGATGAGGACTTCTAAATTACTACATTGGTCCCGGCGTTCGTATGATTTGTTGGGCCCACCTGCGGGGCGTTTTGCGTTCGGAGTAGCTACGCATTGTGCTTGCTCGGTTTTGATGGGCGAAACGGCAGAACAGATGCTCGAAACCATTGGCTTGTGTGACTTCAAAGGAGAAGAGGAACGTGACTCTTAGAAAGAAGGAAAGACCGGACGTAGATTTACTGAAAGAACGACAAGCCTGATTGTTGCAAAGTGTGATATTCGGCTTCTTCGACCTCGATCTGTAGTTCCTGCTACACGTTTTACACCAATCAAACTCCCTCCTTTTCGTCTGTTCCGTAGACAGATTAACATCGAGTTCAGGGACTCAGCCTACTCTTTGCACGAAGCAGGGTGGGGAGTAAATCCATTTCAGAATGCATGCCACGTCTGAGGTTCAAAGCGCTCGGTGAAACTTATCGTGTAACCTGTATTCTCTGTTACTGCCATGGTAGAACACCTGCCAGCAGGAGCACGACGTCGAGATCAAGAGTGAGATTCATAACTTAAACTCAGACAACCAAAGAAGAGGAGTCGTGCGTAGAGGAAGGCACTGGTGCGGCAATCTAACCTCGGTAGATCTCCTGCATACAGTACTCTCTCTTCACGTCCCCAGATCTCGGCATATCTAAGCCAAATATGGGTACGGAGTGATAACTACGGACGATTCGACTCTATCCTATAAGACAAGAGAATCTGAATCTAAGCCGACGTCTGGTATCAGCTCATACCTGTATGTCGCCAGCTGCTCCTTCGGACTAAGGGCTACCTAACCAGCGGGACACTCACTGTAGCTCTTCGTGCCTAGAGCGAAGCATTGAAGGGGAATATCTTTGGTCGATAACCACTGCCTATCCTTCCTCCAAGAGGGGTAAATCATTCGCACGATGCGAGACTCAGGGTTTCATCCCTTCAACGGGCGGGTCAGCAGGGTCTTTGGAGATTCGGTACGAAGAAGCTCTCAGGCCTACCGTGTTGCGTCCTGTTGTCGCGTCCTCTTGCAATCAATCCAATTAGCTAATGCGCAGAGAATCGAAGCTAAGCCCGGACGACCCATATTTGAGTTGTAAGTTGATGGCCAGAACTACCAGCGGCTAAACTGATCTTCAATAGACTACGATGTTCGACGTGTGTACGCCTGATGATCCTGAATACTGCACGATATGAAGGCTAAATGAGGATAGTGATGAAGGAGGATATAGATACGCTGAAGAATGACTGGTTAACAGATAACGTATGGCATGGATGTAAAGCAGAGGAAACGGGGCTAAAATATGGCGCAGAACATAGCATTCTGGGAAGAGTATGTTGCACCTCCTCCTAGACATCTTTCGAGATGGCGCATTCATGTCTCGCAGATATCTCGAACGTGAACACCTTTCTCACTACCCTCACGCCCATATCGTCCTTCTCCGTCCATCCATGTCCTTCATGCTCATGAAAACCTTGGACCCCCTAACTCTCAAAGATGCTCTCCCCGACTTCTCCCTCACAACTCATATCTTCCTCCCCATCAACGACTGCCGAACGGTAGAAGTCGCTGAAGGCGGCAGCCACTGGACACTTCTCCTCGTTAGTCTCGTTGACCGCGTAGCCTTCCACTACGATAGTCTGAACTCGTCCAATCGGCAAGAAGCCGAGACGGCGACGCGAAAAATTGAGCGGCTGACAGGCAAAGAGTTAAAGTTTATGGATCTAACGGATTCGCCGCAGCAGGAGAACAGTAGCGATTGTGGTGTTTTTGTATGCATACAAATGCGCCATTTGCTACTGAAGAGGCTGTTGCTGGCCCACGCAAAAGAGAAGGTGAGTATGAGTATGGGAGGTAAGAATGTCGATGCGGCAGCGGGGAGGAAGGAGATGTTGAAGATTGTTGAGGGCTTCAGGAAGGAGGGGGAGAAGAGAAGATCGTGAGTATTTACTGAAGAAAGTGAGGCATGTTCGTGATGCTGATCATAAGCAGGAGAAGTGCAAGTCCATACAGCAAGTCAAAGAGCCCACCAAGGGTGGACTAATGGGCCTTTGGAAGGATCTCTTGCAAATCGACGAATTTCCAGCTTTGAAATTTTCAGACATTATTGCATGAATGCTAATCAAGCGGACTTTGCTGATATTTCTGCTTTTGTGCACCCGCATCAGTAAATACAGAACACTAGCTAGCACATATGAAACAAGGAGTCTACCTTGGTTTCCCGCTCGAAGAGCCTTTGCAGGTGGCTTCAGTCACACTCCAATGGTCTAACCGTTCGCATGGTTGAGTTGGTATGTAAAAAAAAAAACCTCTAGCTTGTGTACTTCTATTGCCGAACAAACGTGGAACAAAAGAAAGAGAACCTAAGATCCTCCCCTTATCCATTTGAACATCAGGAATTCTGCAAGCTCTTCATCAGGTCACTCAGTCTAGGACTAATAACCTAGCTCCCATGGTTTGCCCTTCATGAACCCGATTCCAGCCAAAGCCATCTTTTGAACTGGGTAATGGTGTGTCCTCACGAAGTTTTCACTTCTTTTCTCCTTGTTTGTGGGACAGCGATAAAAAGAGAGTAGGCTAGTTCATCTATCTGATACCGCAAGAGTGATTTCGAATGCTGTTTGTGCTCGTTTCGGGAATGTGCTAATTAAGGTCTCTGTCGGCTATGGCTGACGGAGTATTTCTATTTTATCTATCAATAGAAATATGAAACATCCCAAGGCTGTCAAATCCCAGAAGGATCTATAACGAACAATGAGCACGAAGGATAGAAAGTGAGGGCTAGCTTTCTATATCAAGATAGTAAAGACATATCTGCTTTATGGAATCTATTTTGCCGAACGTAGTCGGCCGTGCCGCATTCATCGCCGTCATCACCGTTCTTACAACGCTGCGCTTGCTGTTGCTGTTACTCACTACTCACCGTACGTTCATTATGTCTCGTTTCTGCAGCAGTTCCAATTTCAACTCAGATCAACCTACCCCCTTCCTTTCGCGCAATGCGTACTATCACTGAGAAGGTAACGGCGGCATGCCCAACTTATGATCATGTCATTGTTGACATCCAAGGCGGAAGAAAGGTCGGCAATTCGGATGATGAGATATGGTTCTGCATATATATACATAGTCCGCAAGCCCTGAAATGTACCCTGTGAGGCTGTGAACTCGTATGCGTGATTATCGACGTTGAAGTGATTGGCTATCAGGGTGACTGAACCCAATCACCATTCTTTCCTCCTGGGTGACTTCAATGCAGCGAAAGTTTGGCCGCCGTATAGGGCGGGTTCGCTCTTACGAAATCAGACGCACCTCTTGTTGGCTGGGCAACAACACAGACCCTAGGCTCCAACATTCTGGTTTCTTGACTCAACGTAATCCCTTGCCACAGTACAAGATCATATTCGAACCCTTCGAAGCCCTGGTGGAAATTTGTGCGAATACTTTCAGAAAACAAAACTTCTCGTTGATCTTTTCCATCACAGCCGCCAATGCCTCGCCTTGACGATAGTGGGGAATTCCTCCTGAACGCAGAGCAAAATGTCCAGAAACGCGTCCACCGCGCCTGGGAAGGTTTCTCCGACTTTGCTCTTCGTGACAACGTCTTAGAAGTTGCAGTGGGTTTAATGTACGTGGATCGTTCTCGCCTGCGAGACCTTTGACTGATGCCTTTGCGCAGAATAGCCGCAGCCTTTACCAGCGTCGTATCCTCCTTCGTCTCCGACATCCTGCTTCCCCCGATTTCCTTAATTCCATTTATCGATAGGAACTTGGATGAAAAATTCGCTGTGCTGAGGAGTGGAGCGCACCGTTCGGGTAGTTACAACACGTCGAAGCAGGCCTTGGACGATGGCGCTGTGGTGATGGCTTATGGGTTTGTCCTTGGAATGTGAGCTACCCGTAGTATCGTCATGCCTGACCCGCGACAGCTCCTTCCTCGACAAAGTAATTAGATTCTTCGGCCTCGGCATTGCGCTCTACGTCGTTGTGCAAGCGTATACTTGGGTATCGAAGGATGAGATCATCAAGCAGACTGTAAAGTGCAAATACTGTAGGAAGAGGATTAGTGAGAAGTTGTGTTGCTTTTGCTGGGCCCATTTCATTTAGCTTCTGCTTGGGTTAGGACGAAGGGCTAACAACGGATCTAGGCAAAGCGGTGTGTGAACTGTACAAGCTGGCAGGATGGGAGAGAAGAGTAAGGCGGTGGAGATATGGAGTTGAGAGGACGCGAGAACGAATGAGCCGATGAACGGAACTGAATGAGGAGTAAGAGAGACTCCAGCCAGGTAAGGATTTGATCTGGTCATTGAGACTCGGAAGTACTTTTAAGGACGCAGTCGGCGTGATTTGATTTGAAGGACTTCTTTCCGTAACCCTCCAAATGGATTAGTCGTGTGAACATACGGGATGTAAAAATGTGACGCCGACATGAAGGTCGCCAGCTCAGCAATTTCCATCCCTAGAATCAAGTGTTCTTTACTATAGCCTTTTTGGAATTTCTTAAGACTCTTCATCTTTCATCGACCAGCTCATTCCCCTTTCGAGATAGGGTTTCACTGTTTTATTTCACGTTGCTGCACTAATGATTGACTTGTTGAAGCTGTCCTTCACCGCTCTTCACAACCATTCCCAGTGAAATCTTATCAAAACCTCAACTCATCGCCTTCTATATCTAACCAACCTTTGAAATTATGATATATAAGCTACATCTACGTCCGCCATGTTGTTCTTTCATAAAAATACCAAAATCTTCAGGGACCCAAGGCAGAAAGGTCTGAAAATTGGCACCGTCGCAGTTGCGGCAGCAATGATAAACAAGGTCCTCAGTATCATCAATGCGCTCTGTGGTAAGGGGTACCCAAGCACGGAACAATTAACATATGGCATTGGCCGGCAGATTGTTCAGCCTACCGTCGAACCTTCCAACTCTTATTCAAATGGCCGTGGATTTCCTCAGCAAATTGAGCAAAACCTCAGCCAGCCCAGCTCAGTCAAAAGTCAATGACCCGCCGGGGCAACGTTGTTCCCATCCTTCACCTCCACCATGGTCGGAGGACCCAGGCGTCCAAGCGCTTAGCTATAACGACCCCAATCAGCTCATTGATCAACACAAAGAACAGGCCCTTACCGTGCCCGTAATGCTCTGGTACTAGCACAGCCCATCCAAAGTCATGCGCCATTATTCTCACCAGTCAACCATCGCCGTTGTACCACCCGGGCCGCAATGCAAACCATAAGGCTCTAGGATACGACAAGAACTACAATGGAGGCAGTAGTGTGAGTTCTCCAAACCACTGAAATAGACTTGACTTTCAGTGTTCTCAACGAACATTCTCTTTACTCGTCAGGAGCGGTGAAGAAAGTGGGGAGACGAAGCTTTAGGGAAAACTGGATTGGTACCAATAGGCATGGGAGTCCAGTTGACATCCCACCATTAATACTGATTAAGAGAGCGATGAAGGGGTAGGTAGAGTTATTGGGTGAGAGGGTGCTTGGAAAAGTGTATTTGGTGTTCCTCCATTAGAGTGGGATACTCGTAGTCGTCCATAAGTGCTTTAGGTTTTCTTATTATTTGGTGATGCTAACGTGCGGTGGTGTAATCGCCGATAGCGAGTTCGCGTTCTGGGAAATCGAAACGCTCCTCGTCTCTACAACTCCCAGAACACAGCACTATCCTGTTCGAAACTCAACCATAAATCTTCTAGGCTTAGCATGGACGAATTGTCACTGCTCGGCGGCCGCGACGGAGGCAGTGGCGGCAGGCCTTCTCCATCGAAAAGGAGCTCTGGATATTGGCGGCTGTCTTGGGCCACAATATGCGGCGTAAGCCCTGCCTCTAGAGAGCCTCACCGTTCAATTCCTCGTCACGCTCCTCTCGTTGCCAAAATCAATGATGCTATGGTACCCAAAAGCCAGAATCTTCTAGCTCAATCTTGTCATCGCTGTTGGCCGCCAGATCGCTGAGAGGACTTCGAAACAATAAGTCGGGCAAGTTTCTTAGTCCCCATCAGTCCCCGACAGCCAACCGAGGATGCATACCCCATCAGACACGTGGCGAGAACAACAAGGAAGAACCACGGGATTGGTAACTGTATCGTGGTAAATCTCACAAACATCTCGAAGTTGTCTGGCTGGTTCGCCGAATACAGAGCAGGGAGTCCAGAGGGGTTTGGTCTGGCTCGGTGGCTGAATCCGAGGTAATTGTTGTGGCAAGATTGCCGATCGAGTTTGATTTGTTGGATATGGTGGCGTTGTGGTGCTAGTTCCTATTCGTGCTTTTGGTGCGTTCCTTAGGTATGTATCTGAAGGTGGATTGGAAAGAAGGGAAAGAGATCTCAATGTGGAATGCTTCATTCATGGTCCCCGTAGCTGCGTAGGAGATGTATGACCGTCGAAATGTGAACAATGGACTTGTGGTAACATCAACAACAACAACCTCGAATGCGAGAAGGCGATTATTCTCAGTCCTGGCAACGACGGTTCTTCGGAAAAGAACAGTTTTCTTAATGCCTATCAGTTGCGTTTCTTGGGTGATATGGAACTAGAACAGCGAACGAGAAACATAGATAACGGAAAAGGAGGAATGAAGGAATCGAATTCAAGGCTAAATTGTGAAGGACAATGTGTTGGTAGAGCAGCATCAACACCTGAAAAGAATCGACATATCCATTCACTTGGCTCGTCAAAGCTCCGTACCATTGCAAGGAAGTGCGCTATGTAATAGTAATGTCACAGATCGACGCCTGTTGAGCTTTGCCATGTCCAAAATCCGCTGTCACTCTCCGCTGTCCATCTTGTGGAAAATAGAAAGTTCCTCTTATCATGCCGGTTGATCGGAACACGAAGAAACGCGTAACAGATATTGATTTTAGAAGCCCAGATGCATAATCTATCGCGCGCCTATACGCTTCCTAACGCGGACAAAAAGACAATCGCTTTCTTCATGCTTGCAAGCTCGGCATTCCGCGCCTGCCTTTATGTTCGAGCTATTGTGCTCTTTGGCGTCTGCTAGGGATTGGGGTACGGACTCTTTGGATCATAATTGGACCGAAACCCTCTGTGTCATCCTCGAAGTGCGCATTGTTACCGACGCCATGAAGAGCGCCGGACTCACTTTCTATTTGACTTCATGCCGCGTCAAAAGCAATCTCCGGTACCTCTACAAGCTAAGACCATGAAGATCATGAAGACAGGTAGACAAACAAGACTTCCGCCTGGACTGGTGAAAGATAAGGCTAAAGGTGAGGTGTACGAATGTACGGGGTAGTGATCACTGATCACCTGCCTAAATGGGGGACAGAAGGATACGGCTAGCGCCGGAACGCTGTTTTCAATTAGGCACTCTTTAGTCTTTACCACTTTTTTCAACTACTGCTCCCCAACGACAACTCATCGTCCCCGCCTTTGCAAGGCATCCTTCCCGATCCACCACCTTGAGGATGACCGAACCCGAACTGGGTGTCTCGCCGAGAGATTGTTATCTCACGATCAACCTCCCTCGTTCCTTTACTCCATCCTAGACATACTAAGGTATACCATCAGTGCTTCTTGCCACCGTCGGCAGTCCGGATTTCTTCATGCTTCATGCTTCATGCTTCATGCTTCATGCTTTGCTTCATGCAACAACCAGGCCCGCATCCTTCTGCTCTAGACCTCGGTCCGTTAAGGTCATCCGGTAAGCTCGGCAGTGTTAGAAGCCTCTCAAGTACGGTTCTGCATAACAGCTAGTAGGCAGCCTTTTCTAGTTCGCCAGAAAAGGCCGGATACGGATCTCGCCCTGCAGCTTTAGCTGTTGGCGTCAAATAGCATGCCATGTGCACATCCCGCAGTTTTGCGTTGCCTTTGTCTACCTACCTTGCAGTATTCTCATCGCTGACTCCATCGCTTCCCAGTACTACCTACAGACCCACCTACTCGCCCATCCAAGATTTCAGCCAAGACAGGGCGGCATCCTACAGCAGCGTATGGGCTGACTGAAGAAGCGGGACACCGCTGACCAGCGTGGACGCTGCCACCCGCTTTTGAATCTCTCGGAAGTCATACCGAGCATGCTAACCCCCGAGACCACACTATTGCCCAAACTTAACTCTTAACCTCTGCAGCTACTTTTCGTACCCATTACAACCTCTCATCTGATTCTGCACATTTATTCTATTCTCTTACATGATGTTTTCGACAGGCTGCTGTTAGTGAGCGGAGTCTGGGCAGGATCCGGAATCCTTAGGCGAAGCCAGCTCGAACGCACCAGAAGGATGCATCAATCCGCGAGGATGTGACTATTTGTGGCTTTGCATCTTCATTGAAGATGTGTGTACCGACCAAATCTACCGCATCGATAAATAGTCTCTACTTTCCCATGACCTCTGGCTGTTTTATCAGCCCTAACTTACACATTACTTTCTCTCACCCAACTTCGTTCTTGATGTTATATCTCTTCTCAACCTTATCTACTAGGCGCGATATCTTCCAAGTCTACTTGATGGTTCAAGTATTGAACGCTGTCCACACGTAGGCTCCTTCTGAGCCTTCCAAAATCATACCATCTATATATGTATAAGTTTTACGCATTCTACCTAATCCTTTCCAGACTTTCCAAATGATATATTGGCATCCTGCGTGGCAAAGTCGTATATCCAGATAGAGCCAACAACATACAGCAGATTAGTCTCTCGGGCCTCAACCTCGTAAGACCCGGGTCAGTCTAGCACCATCCTTTCCGAAAGGTCATCTTGAACAAGTTCAGTCTCCAGCTACCGCTATCCAACATGCTGCAGTTGTATGCCTTCGTTGTACTTTCATTCTTCCGTCTTGCTGCCACTCAAACCCCTCGCACTGGCTGGACTGTCGCTGTAGATAGCTTCCAACCTGGCAACGAACCGACCAGGGTTCTCGACGGTGACAACACCACATTCTGGCACACCGAATTTTCCCCAGTCAATGTACCGCTTCCACACAATATTACGATCAATATGCAGAAGCTCTACTATGTCAACGGTCTTTCGTACCTACCTCGCCAGGACGGAAATGCAAATGGTAACATTGGGCAACACAAGATTCAGCTAAGTACTGATGGAGTAACTTGGGGCGCCCCCGTAGCATTTGGCACATACCTTGATGACTCGACACTCAAACAGACGCTTTTCACTACAACACCCGCACAGTATGTGCGTCTTATTGCTCTAACCGAAGCCGGTGGACGAGGCCCATGGACGAGCGCAGCGGAGATCAACGTACTGTCTTCGCCTACTTATACACCGCCGCCAACTAGCTTAGGGCAGTGGAGCGTTACCATTGATTTTCCAATTGTCCCAGTTGCGGCAGCAGTTCTTCATGACACCGGCAGGGTATTGGTCTGGTCATCATTTGCGCCGGGTACATTCTCGGGTGGTGGTGGCGGCATAACACAGACGGCCACATATGACCCTGCAAGCGGTACAGTCTCGCATCGGACGGTAACAAATACCAAACATGACATGTTCTGCCCTGGTCTTTCCATGGATGCCACTGGCCGTCCATTCGTTACCGGCGGCAATGATGCGAATAAGACAAGCATCTACGACCCAAACTCGGACACGTGGATTGCCGGCCCAGAAATGAAGATAGCTCGCGGCTATCAATCGTCAGCAGCTCTCTCAGATGGTCGCATATTTACCGTTGGCGGTTCCTGGAACGGCGGACGAGGCAATAAGAATGGAGAAATCTATAGTACGACAACCAATACATGGACCTTGCTACCCGGTTGCCCTGTCGCACCAATGCTCACCAACGACGCTCAAGGAGTCTACCGTCAAGACAATCATGGTTGGCTCTTTGGGTGGAAGAATGGTTCAGTTTTCCAAGCGGGGCCCAGCAAGGCGATGAATTGGTATGGAACTATGGGGAGCGGCAACCAGCAATCAGCAGGTCTTCGAGCCAGCGATCCAGACTCGATGAACGGAAATGCAGTCATGTTCGACGCTATCAATGGGAAAATCCTGACAGTCGGAGGCGCGCCGAACTATCAGAATTCATTTGCTACCACTAACGCTCACGTCATTACCATTGGCGCACCTGGTACTACAGTCCCGGTCGCAACCATCAACAACATGCACCAGGCTCGGTCGTTCGCCAACGCTGTGGTACTCCCAAATGGACAAGTCTTCATCGTAGGCGGCGAATCATACGCCGTCCCGTTTTCGGATGACACTTCAACCTTGATCCCTGAGATCTGGGATCCTGTAACCTCCAATTTCACCGTCATGAACCCTATGGCCATTCCCCGCACTTACCATAGCATTGCTCTCCTACTGCCTGATGCCACCATCATAAGCGGCGGGGGTGGCCTTTGCGGCGGCTGCAAAACCAACCATTTTGACGCCCAGATCTTCCGCCCGGCATACCTTTTCAACGCGAACGGGTCCCCAGCGATCCGGCCTAAGATCACGTCTGTCTCGGCGTCGAGTGTGAAGGTTGGGGCTACCATCACTGTGAACACGGATTCCGCGGTTACGAGTTTCTCGCTGTTACGTGGTGGCTCTACTACCCATACTGTCGATACAGATCAGAGGAGGATTCCGCTTATGCCGCAGGGTTCTGGGACTGCTTATACGGTGACGGTGCCGGGTGATCCCGGGATTGCGCTGCCGGGGCAGTGGATGCTTTTTGCAATTAATGCGATGGGCGTACCGAGTGTTGCGAGAACGGTGTTGATTTCGAACTAATTGACGGGTAATGATCGTGTATGGTCGCATGTGTAACGCAGGACTGGTTTGAAGAAAGAGATGGCGGTACTTTTTGGTGGTAAAATTAGTTAATCAGCCTTTAGTGCCCACAGATTCTTTGTCGCGATATAGCTACCTAGTATTTCGCTTGAATAACACTTAATCATAATTTTACACTTATCGAATATCCTAATCTCTGACGACGAAAGAGATAGAAACGAATAACGCTGCCAGCAACGTTTAACATCTTTAACGTAGTTTTCATACAATTGGTGGCACTTCATCCAGAATATAGATAAAGGAGAGGCAGGAAGAGTGCGTTTGTGTAGAAGAAACTAATGTTTTGATTGAGGATTTCTGAATAGCCTTGAAAGTTCCGTGTTGGATATGAAGTCTTACACTCCATTAGCAGTATTTTGCCACATCATGTTCGCTAGTCCTTCAAGAGAGCATCGACATTAGCCAATTGCCCCTGGTTCCATGGTTGGAGCGATTGGGATCAATCTTCAAAGGCTAGTGTAGATTATGGCTCCTAGAAGAAGACGGACAGTGACGTTGGTAGGATGTATCCCTTCAGCTGCTCTCGGGAGGCCACTTTTAGCGTATTCGCTTAGTCCACCAATAGGAACCATAGAATACCACCCTGAACTGAGTTTATTGATGCTATTCAGATGCTATTGTGATATACAGCCCAACAAGGACCGTTTCTACATAGGGGGATATCACAGATATCACAGTCAAAGATAGAACGCTTTCTCCGCTTGCTACCACCTAAATTTGGTGTAATTTCACCGAGAACTTGTCGTTTTCTAGGCCTGACTGTTAAGCCTAGCTCCTTGCACACACGGTAGTCCTCAGGGCTCTTTCTTTTGCAGATTTGATGGTCATCTAAACGTATCATTGAACATTCAATTGCAGGCCCAATTGACGTTCTTTTTCGCTTCAGAATCTGCCTTTGAGAGGCCTGAATAAGACCTGTAGCCAGAGCGTTCTGAACTCGCTATGAACAGTGTATTTAGCCTCCTTTGAAACATCTGAATGCGAAGAGAGTTTGTAGGCATTGATAATGCTGATTTCAATGAAGAACTCGTACAAGGCTTTGTGTCCTCCTGATCTACATCGACGGTTGTATGCGTAGGTATATTGACCCAACCGACGTTTGAAGGCATCTGAATAGGCTCAAATCGATCGCCTACAACAGTGATAGGATGCAGATTAGAACGATCAGTTCCTAAATCAATTGAATCAGGTACTACGTCGCAGGAAGGCATTATCGAGGTGGGCAAGAACAATAGGGGGCTTTGTTGACATTGTTTCTATTTACAAAAAATAATCTTTTTGACCGAGCCTTACCACATCTGGTTAGGGTCAACCTTGAAAATTAACCGAAGGCAAACAGCAGCTAAAAGCCTAAAGGGATAGAGTTGTATGAGTTCATATTTAGATTACACAGTACAGGCTAGAAAGTATGCTATGCTGGATGGGTAAAAGACCGCTAAAACTACGTGGGCATCTTTAAATCGACGTGGTTTTCTATACGTCGACCGCACCTCACTCAATCGCTGAGGTATACCGATTGTAATACGAACCGTACAGCTTGCTTTTGAGCAGAGTCCCTTTGCGCTCGCAGCTATGTTCGGTGTCCTCAGACCTGGCTCTCCAGAGGAAGAGCGATTGCCCATATCCCCAGCAACGTCACCACCACCCCCAAAATCAATGGCTCCGTTACCGCCTGGCCAATACGACAGCCGAGAAGAGCTTCTCGCCCATGCCAAAGATTGGGCCGCTGACCAAGGCTACGCCATTGTCATTGCGCGCTCACGCTTCAACCGGCTATGGCTGAAGTGCGACCGCGGCGGTAAGTACGAGAACCGACGTAACCTCACACCCGACCAACGAAAACGAAAGCGTTCAGATAGTCGCCTTCTTGGTTGCCCATTTCGGATTTTGGCGGTAGTCCGCAAGGATGGGATCTGGAAAGTGCATGTCGAGGTCGCGGAGCACAACCACGGTCCCTCGGAAGACTTAACCCAGCATCCTACGCTGCGGAGGTTGACGGAAGATCAGAGCCAGAAGGTGAACGAGATGATGGACGCCGGCAATACCCCGGCGGAAACCATAGAAGAGCTACGAAGGCTATGGCCGACCATCAAATTGCTGACTAGGGACGTCTACAACGCGCGAAAAAAATACAAGACACAGAAGGACCTGGCGGAGCAAGCGTCAGGTCTTCACCCCGAACCTCTTTACGAAGATCCGAATGGCACTTTTCCTGGGCCAACGCCTAATGGGCGGTGGGAATGGGTGCCAGATGGGGAAGAGGTGACGAGTAAGAACAAGAAGAGGAAGAGAAAGCCACCAACGCAGCAGCAATCCTTGGATCCACAGCTGCATACACCCAGCACGTCCCAATTTCCCCACCAGTACCCACCTAATACCGTTGACCACGACTCAATCCAGTCCTTCCAAAGCACGCACTCGATGCCGCAGCAACGCAACACACTCCGCCTTGACAATCGACGGCCCGCTACCACCACTCTCCAAAACTCCCACCCCTTTACAAACCTCGACGAACCCCAAGACTTCCCACCAGACGACCCCAGCCTCTTTCCCAACCAGCCATACATTCATTCCAACGCAGCCTCCCGTAGCCCACCACAGCAGCAGTCACACACCAGAACCGCAGAAACAGCTTCAATGCTTCCCAGTAGCAGCTATCCCGGCACAACCATTCATGGCCAGCACCAGAACGCACACTTTAACAACACACCAAAGGCTCAGAGCGGGCAGGTGATAATGTCAAGGATCGAACGGATGGAGAAGGAGCAGAGGGATCAAAAAGATATGCTGCAGCAGATACTGGCGTCTGTGCAAAACATGCAGGGGGTGGCGAGGTGATGCTGGGAGCATGATGCGGTTAGGTCCAGGGCGGCGTTTATGTATATACCCAGATTTGAGCCGAAAACCATGTACTTACAAGTCTTGCTCGACGAACAAAATGAAAACGCTCACAGCTTTTCAGTAGCCTCTTCCTATCTCATTCCATTCAAAAGCTAGTAATGACAGATAGGAGCTCCTCGTTCTTTACATCGAGCCTGACGGGCCTCACACGGGCAGAACTGAAAAGCTATAGAGTTTACAAGCCATACGAATCAAAGGAGCCATAAGTGCAGATCTAAAAAGACTAAATACATGAAACACCCAAACACTTGTATACTAGTAATACTTCATTATCGAAGATCCTCCGTTGGTGAAGCTCCAGCTTCAGTCGATACCGTTCAACGATATTCTATCAAACGTGGCACTAGTATCCGGCAAGTACCAGAACAGATAGGGCAATGACACTTCCGTCGGTGCGCTTCTGTGGTGCGTCCGGATATGATTCGAGTTACCCTGCGCTTTTTCCATGTAAACGTTGACTTTCCAGGAGGTCAAGGTCGAACGTCTGGGATTAGTAATGAACGGAGACGATCCCAATGGAGAGAGCGGTCATGAGGGGTTGTACTCGAATACTGTCGCAGAGCGTGCATCTCAGTGCTGTAGCTACCCAACTACCTCAATTTTGGGGAAGTACTCGGCACTGAAGCCTGCCTTGGAACCTGCTTGATCTCTCCCAGGAATCCATAAGACTTTGTTCGATTTGCTGTCGCGCAGGATCCGACAATAATCCTAGGACAACGGGGCTCGAGCTTTCCGGAAACTTTGAGTGAAGTAGGTTTTTTAGGTGCATGAGGCATGTGGCGAGGCTCGAGAATGTAGTACCTTAGCCATGAACACATATGGAAGCTGTAGCCCCTTGTCGCCAGTTTCGTGTTTAGACCCGATCATCCTCCCTTCGTCGGCCTGATAAACAAGCCACGTCAGCCTTCACCGTCGAGATGCCAATAGATCGTCTTCCTTACCCGATAACTTCCTTCTGCACATCTATCTTATCTCCCTTGAGCTTTTCTTCATCTTCTCCGCATCCACAATCATAAAAGTCTCCAATTTTTGAACAATCAAAGAGCTCCTTCTCCAATGATTTGTTGACTTCATTGTGGACGTGGCAAGCCCAGGCCGCAGCTGAGGAGCGTGTAGACACTTGGGGTGGGAAATCGATAAGGATCTGGCGGAAATGACTGGCGCATTCTCCGCTAGGACTTATCAGCGGAAAGCTCCGGGCGACAGACCCTGGGTAGTACATGCCATGGGTAGAGGCGGGCAAAAAGGTGAATATATGAGAATAGGGCCGTTTTCTCATCTTCCGCGGGTTTGTCTGGGAACTTGGCCATGGTGGTGTGGAACAACTTCCATCCTGCTCGCCCAAGTTCAGCTCTGCCATCAGAAGTCAGAAAAGGCGCCAATAAGGAAGACCTTGTTCCTACTTCAGCGTATCGTTTCCGAGTTTCCCTGAAATTGCTTCGCCTTTCAGAATAGTATCATCGACGCTGACGCGGTGGATAGGAACATTGCTGAAGACCGAATCTGCACCATGCTGTCGGAAGACCAAGCTTAGCAACGACACAAAACTAACCACGGCAACTAATATGACGAGGAATCGCCGGTTCGCCACTGGCCTTAAGGGAGGCATGGAAAGAAGGGAAAGGACAAGACTAGATAAAGAACATTTCACTCCGACTCAGGACTCATGGGGGTACCTGTTCAGATGCAGCATCATTCTAGCCCTCGCAAAGGTTCCCACCCAATCTTTGGCTTTTGATCGGACGAGCAAGGAGAAATTGGGATTGGGAATTGTGCAGACAGCCCTGGCGCGACCTTATGCAGCTTACGAGAGCATGCATTATCTGGACATAAATACCTCGGCCCGATATCGGTGGTGATTTCTGGTGTCTGTGGTTTGGTGTGCGTCGTTTACCGCCGCTATCCGCCGGTTAAGAGGTTGAGTCAGTACAGGTACGCCGCGCCCTTCACAAACACCTACTACGTACATCTACTACGGCACGTATAAGTTGACGTTGCCCGCATGAGATTTTGCAAAAGACTCTTTTATGAACACTGAGTCCCCATATGCTCCACTGCCATCATGCCTTTCCCTCCTCCGCCCGTAGATACCATTGGTAGGCATCATGTCGCTGGAATCTAGGGCTCGGCTAACAGCATGTAGACTGGGATACCATTGGTTTCCAGTTCCGAGAAGGTGGGCGACACAGCGGCATGTAACTTGGAAAACCCGTGCTGAGTCTCGTGGCAGTCAACGGTCATATCGAATCCCACTACAGCCCCAAGACGAGACAATGGAGCCAGCCCGAATTTGTCGAAGACCCGTACCTCCGTGTACATGGTATGGCACCAGCCTTGAATTATGCGCAGCAAGCTTTTGAGGGTATCAAAGCTTTCCGAACCCCCGACGACCAAATTGCCATTTTCAGACCGGCTATGAATGCCTCCCGCATGTCCCACTCTTGCTCGTTTATATCGATACCTCCTATTCCCGACGACCACTTTCTGACATGCTGCCATCTCGCCGTATCACTGAATGCAGAACATGTCCCTCCTCATCGTACAGGTGCTGCAATGTACATTAGGCCACTGGCGTTTGGTAGCTCTGCACAGCTGGGACTGAACCCTCCCGAAGAATATACCTTCTGTGTCTACGTACTCCCTGTGGGAGTTTACCACGGTGTCCATCCAGTCGACGCGCTGATATTAGAGGAGTTCGACCGCTCTGCTCCAGAAGGTACTGGCTCAACGAAAATTGGGGGCAACTATGCACCAGTGCTTCGATGGAGTGAGAAGGCGAAGGATGAGGGATTCGGAATAACGTTGCACTTGGACAGCCAGACAAGAACTGAGATTGACGAATTCACAACATCTGGATTTATTGGCCTCAAGAAGACCGGCGATGGGTACACTATTGCCGTACCTAACAGCAAAAACGTCCTGAAAAGTATCACCTCTGATAGTGTGTGCAAGATTGCGGAGTCGTTTGGTTGGAAGGTTGAGTGCCGTCCTATTAAATATGGTGAGCTGCCCGAGTTTGAGGAGGTTATGGCTGCTGGTACAGCTGCAGCACTTGTTCCTATCAAGTCAATCACCATGAGATCGAAGAAAGACAAATTCTTGTACCAGAATGGGAGTGATGAGCCGGGTCCAGGTATTACCAAATTGCTATCAACCTTGAAAGGGATACAGCAGGGCAAGATCAAAGACTCTTTCGGGTGGCTGGACCCTGTGTCTGAAGCAAGGGACTTTGTTCGAAGGGGAGCGACGAATGGTGCAAACGGGGTAGAGGTCATGAATGGTTCTCGAATCAATGTAGACAAGTTGGTTTGAGCCAGATGCAAGTCCAACGGCTCAATGTTTGGTTAGAGTGTCTTCTGTAAGGAATTGTTTTTTGGATTGAAAGACCCCGATACAAAGAACGAGACCACGACAAAATTGATGGAGAGGACTGCTTCAGTAGAGGCTCCCATTTCAACTTTTATTTCTGATCTTTCTCGTTGAATGTCAAGTCTCTGATGCGATGCCCGTGAATTGATCGTGGCCGAACAATTAGACTGCTTGATATGGGTCGTGTAGTTTTGCTACGCCGCTGATTCGTATGAACGCAAACAAAGAGCGTTTGACTCGCTCAGTCCGGGTGCTGCTAAGCATCACAAAGGCAGAATGAATGAGATGGATAGGAATGACATCGTATGCTTCCATGCCAACGATTCTCGAAATAATAGGGCACTATTGACTTGAACATGTACTATGTAGTGAAAGAAATATGTCAACATGTTGGGCCCATATATATCTGGTCTCCAAGTCTGTATATATACGCGAAGCCTGGATCGACTGCGACTCTATAAAGTTGTGCAACGAAATAGCCCCCGAATCTATCACAAAACGTACAGAAAGTCCGGTCTAAGAGGGTTTGTAAGCAAGTATCTTGGACCGTCTAGTCCTTACGATTGTTGAGACTTACCTCTTGTCCCCCAACAACTCAATCTCCTTCTCGCTCTTCCCCTCCACCCACCCATCCCGCTGACCGGACGTTCTCTTGGCATTCTCCCGCTTCAGCAGCACATACTGCAGCGCACTTCCACCCGTAAGGAACAAGATCAGGTAAGCCATGACGACGCCGTGTCCGATCCGATATTTGGGCTTGTCGGAGGCGCGGTAGATGTTGCTGCTGACAACACCGTTGAGGTTACCCCAGCCAATGACGAAACCGAGGGTGACGCCACGTTTGTAGACACCTTCGGTATTGTTGGCGGCCCTGCGGGAGGTTAGTGGGTTATAACGTATAAGCATGATGCTACGCGAATATGGATGGTCTTACCACACGACGGTATTGGCGATGCAAGGATAGATACCCAAAGCGCCGAGGAACGTTCCCGCGTACTGGATACCAGGGGATTTAGCGCTAAGAAGCATAGAGAAGCCAACGACACCGAGTAGAGAGGTGAAGATGTTGCAAAGACCACGCTGGCGGGTCCGGTCAGCAATGTAGCCAATGGCGATGGTCAGGAGAGCGGCGGCGGCGTAGGGCGGCACGGAGAGCAGTTGGGCGGTTGTGGATTTGTAGCCAAGCTGAAGAGGTGAGATGTCAGTTTATGGGTACGGCGATCAATGGCGGAGGTACTCACAGCGGCAATGATGGACGGCAGGAAGAGCGAAAACGCGTAGAGCGGCCCGTCAGCACCCATGTAAATGACCATGTAGAGCCACGTTTTCCAATCCGTGACCGAAGCCCAGAAGTACGACATGTTGAAATTCTCATGCTCGGCCGAAGATTGCTGGTCCGCTTTCAAACGTCGAAGCACCCGGCGGCGGTCATCCGCCGAAAGGAATGTCGCCTCGTCCGGGAAATCATACACCATCCAAAACGACGCAATCCCCACCAGGACCGTCGCCAAACCCTCGAGGATGAAAATCCAGGACCAGCCGTGCTTGCCTCCTACACCGCTCATTTGACCAATTGCTGCCGCGAGAAGACCGCCAAAAGAACCGGAGACGGCAGCCGCGGAGAAGAAGATGGCGGCTCGAATCCCAAATCCGCTTCTCTTGTACCAGCAGGAGAGGTAGTAGTTGATCCCCGGGAACAAACCAGCTTCGGCCAAACCAAGGAAAAACCGCGCAGTGTACAAACCTTGGTGGTTGTGCACCAAACCCATCGTCACCATCACGATGCCCCAGACGGTCATAATCGAAGGGATGAAGATGCTGGGTCGTAAGCGTTTGAGGAGGATGTTGGTCAGGGGCTCGGCCAAGGAGTAGGAGACGAAGAAGATGGACAGGGCCGCGTTGTACTGGCCACTCGTCATGTGGAGGTCTTGCTGTAAGCCATCGAGTCTCGCGTTTCCGATGTTGGTCCGGTCGAGGAAACTGATCAGGTAGAGGAGACAGAGCCAAGGGATCAGTCGGAGGTCGAGTTTCCACAGGAGCTTCTTGTCCTGTGCGGGGTGACGAGTCAGCAATGGATCATCCCTGTTTTGTGACGGGAAAGGCAAATCGAGCTCACAATGGCGGCTTTCTCTGCCTCGCTGAGATGGGCATCGGGGTCCGGCGGAAGCTCGGAGCGACCGAGGGTCTCAAAGGCACCTGCTTCGACCGCGATCTTCTCGTTGGACGGAGAGTGGTCGCTGTCGTCGCTGGCATGGTCCAAGGTTCGCTTCTCCATGATGGTGCCTTTGTTTCGCACGGGTGGCAGATTCTTGAGGGGGAACAGCGACGAAGGGGAATGGAGAAGGGAGAAGGGAGAAGGGAGAAGGGAGAAGGGAGAAGGGAGAAAGATGAAAGGCGAAAGGAGAAAGGCGAGATGATTTGTATTGGAGAAGCCGAGACCCGTCTCCTCGGCAGTTTTTGTTCATGAATGTTGATATACTACCTACTTATCTTAGGCTATACAATACCTCCGTACTATCCCGTAGCACCATCTTCAGCCTTGCATGCCCCAGGTGCCCCCAAATCTCCTCTTGTGAATGTGATGGCATCAACGACAATCCGCTCCATCGGCGGGTGTTGATTGGCTTCCCCGCCGCTACCCCGAGGCCTGGAACAGATTCATTACCCCGCGTTTGCTTCAATTGCTTGAATGCTTACCTATGGGTACTACTTTCGGGTCAGTCATTAGTGTCCAGGCGGACTGTAAGCGGGCCCCCTAGAATTACCCCGAAGGTAGGTAGACCGTAGGTAGGTGGGTACCTTAGGTAGCTTACAGACGAATTCGAATTTCCGAGCCATTTGAAATTCGAATAGTTTCATTATTCCAGTGAGCAATAAAGCAATATATTCGATAAATCTAGTGATACTTTGGCAGCTGTGTACTCCGTAGGGCCAAAAGGTGGTGGTGGTGTTGCGGGGTAATTCTAGGGGGGCCACTTACAGTCCGCCTGGACACTAATGACCATCAATCATCATTGACATGGAATGCTTGGCATTCTTCTCCACCAATCGACGCTCGCCATCTGAGGCCCTTCCCTGCCACGTGATATCCACGGGCCGCTGGCTCGGGAAGCTCTATCGGCAAATGCTGCGAATGCTGCCGCTGGGACGTGAATTCATGCATTCATCTTTTTCTTCCTGTGCGTCGTTTATGATCGCGAACGACCATCGGACGAACCAGCGGCCACCGGCCACCGTACTTAACGTAGTACTCGTACGGTAATATGATCTTAACACTCGAGAATAAATCCATAGCATCTCTGTTCCGGTCCTCAGGCCTCGAGCTTATCAAAAATCTATATGAGTCTCCTTGACAGCTTACGTCCTCACCTGAATGTCACTCTTCTCGTTGTGAGTGACTGCTCGGCTTTGGAGGACATCATGTTAGGTAGGCGGTTTTCGGTGGTGGATCCAAGGTGGGGGTTCCCCCTTCAGGCTTGAAGCGTTCGTCTCTGTTCTCGGCGTCTGAAGCAATTTGCATTCTCGACCATTATCGTTGGCGAGCTCTTGACAGCCAACAATTTCAATTTCAATTTCAATTTCAATTTCAGTTCCCAAACAAACTTCCTGGTGTCAATGTAATTGTGCTGCTACGTTCCAAGCATGTGCTTGTCATTTTCTAATGAATCAGATCGCTTGATATTAGGGCTTGCTGTTGGTGTTTGTTGTCGTACTCTCTATGTTTGGGGAAGTCAGGCGACTATGGCCGACTATGGGCGTTCATTCTCCCTGCCACTCTTGCTTCCAGTTGCAGCCACCTTCGCCTAGCCTACTGGTATTACCACAGAAGCAGTCCTCTTTCTTCTCCGCTCTGAAAGGCCGGGTACAAAAGCCTATTTCCTCTCTTCATGTGGTAAGCCTCGGCAACATTCACTACTACATCAGCCGCTTTGCCGCGCGGGTTTTATTTGATTATGTGAATGGATGTGCGTAGCATCAAAGTTGCTTGGTTTGATCCAACCTCTCCTACAATCCGAACTTTCAATGTAAGTTCATCCTCTTTGTACCACAGTACCCTGTAAGTCCTTCCTCGCCAGTTCAATCGTTCTCTTCTCTCATCGCCAACTCTCTATCCTGAGGTGAACCCGCTGATGCAATACCTATGAAGTCTGTAATTGCTTGGTCCAGTTCACCTCGCAATTACATATCCGGCCGCCTCGTCGCCTCCCTTCAACGCCCTTGCCTGCCTTATTACCGATCACAAAGTCGGAGTCTGGCCCTGCTTGCATCTCATCTTGCCTGAGAGCCCTTTCCATCGTAGTTCACCTCGCAATTACATACGCTGCGTGCAGCGCTTACTTTGGCTTTCAACGGTCGCATCCGCCATATTCACCTCTGCGGTCACCTTCACACCATCGCCATCATCGTCATCTCCAGATCACCACTAAGTCACCTTAGACCTTCATCTGTCGGGTTTTAACAGTTTAGCCACTTTCTCCAGAACTTCGTTAATAGCCACACAATGGCTTATTACCACCCTTGCTCCGGCTGTGCACCGGCTCAAACAAACTGTCCACATCCCTTTATGCAACAGTATCCAAGTGGGTATGATTCTGGCATGAACCATACTTGGATAGATTGGACTTCGGCGTCACCAATTCTCATTGCCTTGTCGTCTCGCGTGGCGACACTAGAGGCACAATTGGTGAAGGGTCATGCAGAAAAGAGGGAAGCTGAGAGAACCAACCAGTACATTTTACGGGCACAAATTGAGAGCGCCATCAAAGATGCAGGTCTTGCAAAGCCCACTCAGGCCGCCACGAAGCTCCGCCTTAAGCTCGTTCGATCGCGAGAAGAAAACCGTACTTTGAAGGCTAAGCTTCAACTAGTCCTGCAACTGCTCGCAAGCCACCATGGGTCCTCAAATGGCTGCGTGATCCATCCAAAAGCCTGTAGACGACTGAATGTCGACAAAGTCCAGAAGGCAGAGCCGGCAGAAGATCTCATTGATCTACTGACTTCAAGCGAGCCGACCGCTGTTGACTTTTCTGAGAATGACACCGTTTCGTCTGCTCAACCCAAGGAGGAAGAGGAGGGCGATATTGACGCTTATGAGAGCGAGAATAGCGGGGCACACCAGAAGAATATTACTTCATGTGCTGCTGTTGATCTCTCCCACACTCCTTATATCTACCGCTTCGCCCATGGGAATGCTAATATTGCGCCAAACCTCGATATTGGTAGAAAGTCAAATCCGGGTAACAATTATGAGATCAATGAGCAGGTAAATATAGAATTGACTAAATGAAGAGGCGAAATGCTAAAGACGAGTTAGATTCCTAAGCTAGCTACCGAACTTCATGACCCTAAAGAGACTTCTAATGTCAAGAAATTGTTCCCTTCCCAATATACCTGTCTTGAGAACAACAAATCAACACACGGTAATCTGAGCGAAGTTGCGTACGAAGTTGCGTTGCCATCTCCCAATACTTCATTTGACAGTTCGTCCACCACAGCGGTTCCTGTTGATGAATGCTACCTCGAATCCCCTACGCCTGAGTTGTTTCATCCGAAGGACCCGAAATGGTCATCTCCCCAGATTTTCTCCTCTTTAGCAGAGCGTGATCGCGCGATTGATTTCAACCGGCACAACGCAGGTCCCAAGGATCTCCGGTTCCCCGATCTGTTTAGACATGGGATACGCTTTAGCCCCGATCCCTCCGACCGTGATCTTTATCGAACAATACTCGTCTCGGATCTTGGATTGAATATTACCACAGCGGCGCTTTTGGACAAAGTAAGAGGAGGACTGGTTGTCAGTGCTATGCTTCTAGATACAGCGACGATTACCGGCAACAAGACTGCACTGATTGTCTTTCACCACGAGCATGAAGCTATGGCTTGCGAAGAAAACGCCAAATTGCACCCAATAGCATTTGATGGCCAGACAGCTCGCGTGGAGCTGGTACCTACGCCTACGTGGCCTGAACCAATTATCCTTCGTAAAGCCATTAACGATCATCATCACACCCGCTGCTTGGAAGTGCACAAGTTTCCTCGTCGCATTAATCCAACCATGTTACGTCGCGATCTTCGAATTTGTAGCGCTATAGCGTCGAACGGAATTGAACATATGGCAATGCGCGCTGATGATATTCTGGAGCTTCGATTTTCGTCAATCCAATACGCAGGACAGGCGTTTGGTATTTTAACCACTTATCGAGATTATCGCCAATGCGTCCCCCACTTCGTGCCTGACCCCTGTGCTCAGCCATTGCAGTTGCCCCTGAACAACAAGGCGATCGAGTTAGAGAAGTATCCGGGTAACTTGCTTAAGCTTGAGTTGAAGCAACATGGAAACGGTAGCTTCGAAGACGAGGCTGCCCCCATCGATCAATCTGGAAGACTTGAAAAGATCGAGGGTGATGGTTTCACGACACAAGACGCCCGTAAGACAATTCGTGGTCGAGGTTCTCATCTTCTGACCTGAGGGCTGTGAGCATTGGTCGTCAGTTTTCACTCGCCGCTGTCCCAAATTTCGCCCTCCATGTCAACTTCGGGCCTATCAGCATAACACAACTTTCTCATCCTTGTGCTGCCAGTATTCCGTTCGACACCTCATTAAACGGTTGCCGTGTCGGCTTTACTTTATCCGCTACGTCCGTTACTATTTCCGAACGCCGTTATCAATGTTGCTCTCAACTATCGTTCCACAGTTTCATACCTCCAAATTAGACGCATTATCAAAACGACATGCTGTGCATCTTAAGTTTTAGGCCAGGGCTTGAGATACTATTTCCGCGCGATCGGTTGACGCCATCTCCCTCCTGAAGCAACGAATCCCCCCCTGTGGTGGAGATGAAAGCTGTGGCCATGCTCTTTCCCGTCCTGTATTGACTGAGCGTTTAGCAGATTTGCGATTGGGGCCGAGAATTTGCTCACCGTAGGCATCATAACGCTTCTTTCGTACTACGTCATAGCATCCACTTAGTCACGCCGGCATCAAGCATTCGGCCAGGGCAGCTCAAAAGTATCTACCTGATGATCTCTTCAAGGCCAAGATTCCAGCGAGGAGCAGTACTTTAGGACACACTTCTTCATCATTGCATCAAAGCAGTCGTAGCATCGTAGCAGAACGTACTTTCACATCAAGGAAGATCTTTCTTTATTGCCGTGAATCTTATCAATAAATTTTCGCCTGCGAAGAGCTAGGTACTGTACGACAGAGAGGTTGGTAGTCATTTGCTACTAACACAATGTACATCTTTGCCCTATACGCCATAACGCTATGACCTCACACCTGACTGTTCACATCCCACGATCCTGATGTTGCCCCGATCATTCACAAGAAGCTCTGCCTCTTCTTATTGTATGCTCTTTGATCCTTCATCCAATTCCTGAACTCGCTCACACTGCCGATCTTCTCTCCATAGTAGTCCGGTACTGGGTTCGAGAATGACTGGCTTGAAGGATCTACCCTGTATCGCATGATCTTTCTGTAGAAGTCTTTCTCCTTCTATATCACCATTGAACATTAGCCATGGAGTGCGACCGACCGCCAACCCAAAAACTGCTATTCGCTCGGCCCTACGCCGACAAGGCGAGATTCAATCACTCACTTCTGCAATCTGCCCTCGAATTCCCCTATGCACCATCCCGAACACGGCATTCCCCACGAAAGGCCCTAGCAACCACCCCACCGCGCCTGAACTCGCTGTCGCTAATCCCAACACGATGAACGGATCGAGTCCAAACAGCCCACCCAGCTGGTCAAAGTTCTGCTGGCTCAGCACCGTGATGCCCACGGATGTGGTACCCAAGGATGTGAATATGGAGGCAACAAGATTGTAGCGTCGGCGCGTTTTCCGAAGGGCGAGATAGTCGTTCCAGGTTAGGGTAGTGGTTTGCGGGAGATGAGCGGCTGTTGGTGCGTCTGGGGAGGTGGCGGAGCTAGAGGCGAAGCGCCAAAGTGGTGAAGCAGTATCTCTAGAAGTGTAGTCAACACATGGTTGCTGGCGCAAGGCTGTAAGGCCTGTAGTAATGGGTTTGGGATAGGTGGTCTGAAGTCGGCGTTGAGAGAGAGCGCATCGCGGGGTGCATGGGATTTGAGTCTTGAGGCTCGAGAGAGAAGAACCCAATCGACACGATGGGTTGACAAGCATGGTCACTGTGCGTCTGTGCGACGATTGAGTTTTATAAAGCAAAGTGCTTCGCGACATGTACTGCAAGTCGAATTGACGTGGTATTTGCTAGCTATACTTGGTAAAGACTGTTTTCACGACAGAATGTTTTTCCATACGAAGTACTTGACCCCTGTCAAAATTCCCCCCTACCGCAACACAATCGAGTTCGGGCAATTCAATTCTGACTCGACGGCAGGCCTAATTACGAGACGAGTCTAATTCTATAGAAACTTTGTTTATCTGATGATCGACGACTTCGAGAGATCAATAGAATCAACGACTTAGAGAGCTGTTGAATTGCTAAAGAATCTATCGCTCATTAAGTAGCACTAAACGCTTTGACTACGCTCTCACTGAATTCTAGCTGAGCATCACCCTTCAATCTATCATACCTTCTGAAAAATCTGCTAGACTAATACAATGATTCGATCAAACCTTTTAAAACTCGATGACACAAATTCTCATTCTTGTGAAATTGCATGCGCTATTCTCGAGCAGCTTAGTAGAGAGCAAAGGTCGAAATCTGAGTCAACGATAGAAGAGTTCAAGACGATTCTCGATGTACATATAGATTTCTTTTCAACATGTAGATAGAGAACAATTTGATACATACACATGAGAAGATCATCATTTTCGATGAAAATTGCTCTGCACTACGTCTTATTAATTATGCACAGACATGTGCAATGTATTATCGTTGATTAGAATTTGTCGAGAAATAGTACAGAATTCATACAAATCAGTAGAATCAATTACATTGCACTTCGTACATGATTACAGTGCTTTGTGTCTCATATGTAACGTATTCAGTGCTTCATATGCAATCTACTCAGTGCTTCATACGTGATCTACTCAGTGCTTCATATGTAGTATACTCAGTGCATCATATGTGATATATTCAGTGCTTCATATGCAATCTACTCAGTGCTTCATATGTAGTATATTCAGTGCTTCATATGCGATTTACTCAGTGCTTCATATGTGATATATTCAGTGCTCAAGTCAACGAGAAAGTCAATGAGAAAGTTAATGAATAAACTGATCGTCAAGTTGAGTTTTCATATCTACATTCTGACTTGACTCAATTACTCGATATCAATCTTCTGATTCAACTCGATTACTTGATATCAATCTTCTGACTCAACTTGATATTAACTTTAAGTCAGAGTTTGATTCAAATTTTCAACTTAACTCATTAAGCAATCAAAAATGATATTAAATGTCAAGATTTACTATTTTTGAATTTATTACATCATTGTCATGATGTCAAATCATCAACTCAATTTAGAACATAAATCGTTGATATTTTAAATAATCTCGATTCATTGAATCTGTTTTGTAATTCAATGAATCAAGTCATCAATCTAGTCATCATCATCTTAATTTAGTCTCAGCAATTCTGTTTTAATCATTTCAGTCATGTGCATGAACTTCTGCAATCTTAAGTCAATAGAACTACTGTCTAGTCTTGATTCTGCTCGATTCATGTATATAGAAGTTGAGTTCTCATTCTTTTCTTTTGCTCTTTGTCTTTCATCTTATACATTATTTGATGTATTGTCTTGTATTTAGATTCTATCAAAGTAATAATAATAATATCAATCTTTTATATTGATAGTATCTCTAGTTTAGCTCAATCTCTGACATTATGAAAGATCTACACTTTCTGCAACGTTTTCATATGTTGAAATCTCGTCTAGTTATTCTTTCGCTCAAATGAAGTTGTCTCACAATCTCTCAATCGACGATGAGCGTGCTGTCAAACAGTTCACTCAAAGTGTGATTGAAAATTCAGTTGAGATCTTTCGCGCAATGCAAGAGCTTCAAAATCAAGTTCGATAACATGATGTCATCATTTCATTCTTGTTCATCATTCTCAGTTCTTCAATCTATATAGAATTGAATTCTCAGTCTCTTGCGACAATAACTCAAATCATTGCACAAATCTTGAACAATCAATCTCTGTCAGGACCGTGCCTAGATGATACAACCAATGGAGGTCAGGGTTGATAGTGCTTGATCTTTAGAGGTAGCTATAACTGAATATTAAGAATACAGAAGAAGGTTGGTACAAAAGCTTCTATT
>JAABUO010000480.1_pt1 | contig 77584 bp, 65 predicted proteins | sample 5559291 | NCBI WGS metagenome assembly JAABUO01 (sample SAMN10711878, study PRJNA513372) | rock metagenome | isolation source: Antarctica rocks | place: Antarctica: Victoria Land, Finger Mt sud
ACATTGATCGTTTGGTCGATAATCTCGATATTTGACTGTTCGATATGTTGATCCCGCAGCTAAGAGTCGTTTTTTCAGATGTCTTTGCGCTTCTGCTTTGGTTCTAAATGCTAAGATTGCCGATGCGAGAATTCAACATGAAGATGAGTGAAAAATGATGTTTTATATTCATTATGATTACTTCAAATATATGATCATGTCATTTAAGCTGATCAATGTGTCTATCATTTTTCAGACTTATATAAATAAGATTTTGACAAAGTTACTAAATGACTTTTATGTTGTTTATCAGAATGACATTCTAATCTTCTTTATAGAGAGAACTAATTACATAGATCATGTAAAGCAGATTCTTAAGAGATTAAGAAAGTTTAAGCTTTATGCTAGCTTGAAGAAGTGTAAATTCTTTATCACAAAAGTGAACTTTCTAGAATTTGTTGTATTTATAGAAAACATTTTGATGAATTCAAGTTGAATAAACATCATCAAAACATGACTCAGATTAAAGATGTATCAAAAAATACAAGTTTTTCTGAGATTCATCAATTTCTATCGATGTTTTATACATCATTACTTTCAGATAGCAGAGTCTTTAACAAAACTGCTGAGAGATAGCATAAAAAATGTAAAAATGAACTCATTTATATGATTAAATGAAGTGAAACAAGCATTTAATTGACTTTATGATGTCTTTATGAAAGCATTTATATCGAGACATTTTAACTCAGAGCAATATATATGTATCGAGATCAACATGTTTAATTATGCAGTCATGAATATATTGTTTCAGTTAGATGATAAAAATCAATGACATTTGATTGCATTCTGATTCAGAATAATAATAAACATTGAAAAAAATTATAAAATGCATAATCACAAGCTTTTAATCATAATAGTGATGTTTAAACACTAATGACACTATGTAAAAGACAGTTATCATACTGTTGAAGTTTTGACTGATCATAATAATTTAAAGAATTTTATGAATATTCAAGAATTAAATGAAAAACAAGTTAAATAAATTATGAAATTGTTAATCTGTAACTTTGAAATAATGCACAGATCAGATAAAACAAATTTAATCAATGTATTATCAAGAGAATCTAATTATAAAGATGAAAACATCTTTGCAAATCATTTGTTACTCACTCTGCAGCAAAAGCTAACTAGAATAGAAAGCTTAAAAAACTTTATATTCATAGCAATCAAAGAATTATACTGTTTACAAGTGAAAAACAATGTTGAAAAGATGTTCATTCATGATATAAGTATGAACAAATATTCAACAAAATTTGTTAAAAATATGCTGCAAAATGAAATTTACTGTGCATGAGTGAAAAGCAATGTCAAGAAGACATTTATTTACAATGACAATGAAGAAAGATATTCAGCAGAATTTGTTGAAGATATGCTGCAAGATGAAGTCTATCATACATAAATGATAAATGATGTTAAGAAAATGTTCATTTACAGTATTGATAAAAGAAAATATTTAACAGAATTTATCAAAGACATGTTGCAAAATAAAATTTACTGCACACAAGTGATTAACAAAGTCAATAAGATGTCTGTTCACAATGTTAATAAAAACACAAGAAAGTGTTTAGTAATGCATGTCATGAATATGCTGCTGAGAATTATGATTCTAGCAGTGCAAAAAATACATTTAAATGAAGTACATTTTTCAAGAAATAAAATCTTTCAACTCAGATCAACAACTTTGAGAAGAACAAATGTTGAAACATTGTTTCATAAAGATTGTAACATAGTTAAAAAACAGCTTAATTCTGTTGCTGAAACTGTTGATTGCAAACAACTCATTTCACATGCAATTGTCAAAGTATTGATAATTCATGAAACAATATATAACTTTAATAATAAGTTCATAATTGAACTCATTAAAATCTTACAGTAAAAAGATGAATTTGCTGTAAGATTGAAAGCAGATAAAATGATAAATATATGATCAAGTGATATTGAAGTTTGAACATTGAATAATGTCAGGTTATGAAGGGTAACAGGTAAAATATACTGTTAAGCAGGGGAAAATAATAGTAGCGAGGTAACTATTGATTATATAATCAATAGAAGAATCTTATAAGATTGTATTGCTTGCTTGTTATAAGCTTTTCTTACTTGATCTTCTATCTACACAAAGGTAACGCTCGTTTATATAGACGATTTTAATGAGTGTGTATTAGAAATCAAAATGATTGATTTCTAATATCGTGGTTTCTAGAAACTTCTAGAAACTACTGATCAGCGAATGTATTAGAAATTAATATTTCAATACATTGAAGCCTTCTAGAAACTTCTGCGCTGCTTAATAATCACTACTATGAATGATTACATAAGCTTAAACATAAGCTTATTCTAACAAATAATCAAGAAATAATAAAGTACAATTAAATGTTGTATGTTTCAAAAGATTTTTCTGTCAGAGAAAAGCTGTTGAAATGTCATCATAATGATTTATTAATAAAGCATTTTGATGCTGACAAGATTAGCGAGCTATTAGGTTGCAAATATTGCTGAAAAAGTGAGATTAAAAATGTTAAAAAGTATATAAATACTTGTGATATTTGTCAAAGAGTAAAGATGAAATGTCATTTATCATATAATGAGTTGAAGTTTTTATCTTGACTTACAGATCTCTGAAAAGAAATCATTATGAATTTCATAACAGATTTGTTGTCTAGTAAATGAAAAAAAGTTATGTATGACTTGATTTTTATGATAGTTAATCATTACATGAAGATGATGCATTATCTGTTTATGAAGAAAATTTTGACTGTTGTAAAGTTAACAGAGTTGTTCTTTAAGAAGATTGCTTTAAGATATGAGATATTAAATGATATAATTAATGATGAAGATAATTTATTTATTAATGCATTCTGATCAAAAGTCTGCTTTCATGCAAAGATGAAATAATGATTAAGCATTATTTTTCATTCACAAACAGATGATTAAACAGAATGTCAAAATCAAACTTTGAAACATTATTTATGAGTATATTGTTTCAAATAACAAGACGACTGAGCTATGCTTTTATTCATAATCAAGTTTATGTATCATCAGATGAAGTATTCTTCACTGAACTGTAGTTTTTTTATGATCATGTATGATTATGAATTGATTTTTGACATACACATTGAGAATGATGCTATGAAAAAAGAAGTGTCAGCAGCAAAAAAAATGTTGAAATACTGCAAAATGTACAAAACACGTTGACACAATGATGATAAAATGCAATTGATGCTCAGACAAAGTACTATAATTGAAAACATAAGTTTAAGTTCTTTAATGTGTATCAGCAAAAAACCTAAAGCAGAAGAAATCAAGCAAAAAATTATCAGATAAGAAAATAAAGTTCTTTCATATATCAGAATTTATAAACAAGCAGATGTATTATCTTAATCTTTTAATTATTTACAGAATTCATTCTGTCTTTCATGTATTTCTTTTAAAGTTATATAATTATAAACTAAATAATGATTTTATACTTAAGTATTTTGCTCTTGAGCTTATTAATGATGAACAAGAATGAAAAGTAGAAAAAGAAAGAAAAATTTATATTATAAGATAAACATAAAAGAATATTTCATGAAATATAATCAATAAATATTGAGTGAAGATATGAAAAAAGCTTTGAAGCTTATAGAAGTCTTCAAAATGATGTCAAAATATGAGTAAAAAGCATAATTATTCACTTTCAGACATAAAATTCATGATCAGAAAAGAAAAATCACTGCATTATGATAGCTTTCACTCTTTAGAAAAATGATTATATATTGATAAAATCAATGAACAAAAAGAAAAGTGCAAAAACATCAAATGCATTAACATAAAAGCAAATCATCATTAAATTATCATTGAACTGTCAACTTCATTAATTATTTCTTATCATAAACATTGTAAATGTGATCACAGTATTCTTCTTATTCATTTTAAGATTTATGTTGAATCAAAAGATTGAAGATTTCAGAGTGAACAAGTTCAAATATAATTATATCACATTAGTTATAAAATGATAAAATAATATTGAAACATAATAGAACATATTGAATATAATAATGCATTCAGTGCATCATAAACAATATCATTCAATGTTATAATCTCTTTTAACTGCAACTTTTGAATCTTGAAAGATTCAGACTTGTGAGCATCATCAAGATGATTTTCTATTCTCATTGCAATCATTAATTCTTTTCTCAGTTTTATTTAATTAAAGATAAAGACTGCAATTGCTTTTACATTATCATTTTTAAATGCAGACTTTCATATCATTTTTAATCAAAAGAACTTATTTAAAGTTGAAATGCATACATTCAAAATTTAAGCATTCAAACATAAGTGTTTAGTCAATGTATCAAATAAGTTTATTCATTGCAATGCATGAAACATCTTTCTTTGCACATTAGATGCAATGTTTATACATTACTTTATCATGAAATATAACATTGCAGCTCTGAGCTGCTTCTTCATCATAAAATTATCTAGCACACTTTATGCATATGATGTGATTAAATACTTCAACAGCAACAACGTTATACTCACTAATTCTCATCATTGATAGCTAAAGTGATTCAATAATAATTCATAAACATTAAATATACAATTTATGATTCTTCTACTGATAGAAGTTCAAGATGAGTTGAGTAAGAACTTTGATGCTAAGAGAACATTAGAACTCATTCTTTTACTCATTATTTTCTTATTTAACTTCACAAATGTGTGTAACTCTGAATTCAATTATGATGAAACATGATAAATACATTATGAAACAAACTTCTTATCAGCAATTTATAATTGTTAAATTGCATTCTTAATTAAAGAAGTTCAGAATAAATATTGCATATCTTGCTTACATTATCAGCTTTATTATCAATTTTACTCTTAGTTTTGACTGTTTTTAAAGTTCAAGACAATGCAGTTAAACATGTTTATATCATAATTCTTATGTTTACACTGTACAGTACTTGTATTGAGAAATAATTCTATAATATAAATGTATAATAAATAAATTGATGAAGATAAAGATTGATAAAAGATGAAAGTTGAAAGAAACTGAAAAAGTAATAAATACAACAACAATTAATTAATATTCACTTTACATTGATTGTTTACATTTCATCATCAACATTGCAATTTAATCAAAGAGTAAACAATGTTTGTGTATCATTGATACATAATCTATGCAGTCATTTATGTCAATTACTTATCACTTATACTATTTATAATGTATATGAAAACTCAAGACTTTATTTTTTCCTCAATAGAAATTCGTTATAAAATTTATATTAAATGTATAAATATATAAATATATAAATATATATGTTAGAATAAGCTTATGTTTAAGCTTATGTAATCATTCATAGTAGTGATTATTAAGCAGCGCAGAAGTTTCTAGAAGGCTTCAATGTATTGAAATATTAATTTCTAATACATTCGCTGATCAGTAGTTTCTAGAAGTTTCTAGAAACCACGATATTAGAAATCAATCATTTTGATTTCTAATACACACTCATTAAAATCGTCTATATAAACGAGCGTTACCTTTGTGTAGATAGAAGATCAAGTAAGAAAAGCTTATAACAAGCAAGCAATACAATCTTATAAGATTCTTCTATTGATTATATAATCAATAGTTACCTCGCTACTATTATTTTCCCCTGCTTAACAGTATATTTTACCTGTTACCCTTCATAACCTGACAATATATATAAATGTATAAATGTATAAATATATAAATGTATAAATGCATAAAAATATAAAAGCGAAAAATAAAGAGGTTTTTCACTTTTTCCTCTACTATAAAGATTAAGGGGGTGTGTTAAAATAAGCTTATGTAATATAAGCTTATGTAATTATTCATAGTAGTGATTCCTAAGCAGCGCAGAAGTTTATAGAAGGCTAGAAGGCTTCAATGTATTAGAATATTAATTTCTAATACATTCGCTGATTAGTAGTTTCTAGAAGTTTCTAGAAACCGCGATATTAGAAATCAGAATTTCTAAGTACGCTGGTTCTAGAAATTTCTATGAACCGCGATATTACAAATGACTAATGTTGATTTGTAATACACGCTGGTTCTAGAAATTTCTAGTAACCGCGAATATTAGAAATCAACCCGTTTGATTTATAATACACGCTGGTTATAGAAATTTCTAGAAACTTTGATTTATAATACACACTCACCAAAATCGTCTATATAAATAAGCGTTACCTTCGTGTAGATAGAAACTCAAGCACTCAAACTTATAACAAGTAAGCAATACAATCTAATAAGATTCTACTATTAATTATATAATCAATAGTTACTTCGCTACTATTTTCCCCTGCTTAACAGTATATTTTACCCTGTTACCCTTTATAACCTGACAGTTAAATTATGAAAAGTAACAATTTCATGATAAATTGACACATAAAGATGAAATCAAAGACTAGAATCATGAGCTGAGTCAAAAATCAGATCTGAGTTAACTTTGAAACTCTGTGACTCTGTTAAAACATTGTTTAAACTACGTTATATCTTCAACTTAATACATTATAAGTTATGTTATTTTCAACTTAATAATGCTTGATAAACTTTGTATAATTGATCAATTCTTTCAAATTATTGAGAGCTTCTTAATAATAAGCTCTATCACAAATATATATTCATTCTGTGTCTATTTAAAATATTAAAATATCATATCACTTTCATAAATCTTGTCTATTATTTTAGTAAATCTGATTATTATAGTTTTAATTATTTTAAACTCTTCTTAAAAATAATGATTTAATATTCAAGCATAATAACAGTAATATAATTGTAACAGAATTGTAATGATGACATTTTAATCTTATGAGATATTATTTTAGAAGATGAATGTTTCATAATAAAATCAGAAAATAAAAAAGATGATGAACTTTTTCTTGACATTAATGAACAGCTGACTTAAGTAATTGTTCAATGTGATGAACTGCAAAAGAAACAGAAGTTAACAGTTATTTAATCAAAGATTGAAATTTTGAAAGTTGTTGAAATGATAAAGAAAAGTCATTCAGCTTTCACTTGAATCTTCATTGAGAACCCAAATGATTTATGCATCATTGTTTTTACAATGTTGATGATGATGAAATGAAATCATCATGAAGTCATCATATAAAAGCAAAGATTCTTAATGCTTTTGAAGAAGTATCATGACAAAATCATAAAAAAACATAAAGAGTAAATTTGTGACATTAAAATCTTATTCCAAAATATTTTTTGATATTTTGAAAATGATGAGAAAAAGATTTTGTACTGCATGATTTATTTAAAAGAAAAGTCAAAGAAGCTTTTATTTAATCATGAAAAGATTATGTTTACAGTTTAGCAGACGTGATTTGATTTTATTGGCTTTCTTCTCAATTTAATTAAAAACTTAATGAATCAAAATATAAACATGACTCAGCAATATACAGATGCATTGCAATGTTCAAATCAGATGATACAAACATTTGCAGTTTATCTGAGCACTTTGACATATTAACTTTTATTATATAATGATGAGCATAAGTGAACTTATTCATTCATCAAGTTAAAATCTGAGCTGCGCGTAGTTATTACTAATGTGCAGTTTATTTTTATTACACAAAATACATTAATCAATATTATTACTTGATTGAAAATCAACTTATAAAAGAAGCACATTTTATCATTGAAACAGTCTTGAAATAGAAATTGATATAATCAAGATAAGATCAACAAAAAGACTTATTTAAAGCAAAAAAAGTTTTATAAATTAATCAGATTTAACACGTCATTAAAATCAAGCTTCAACACTTTGATGCATTATAGCAAAGACTTTTTGAATATAATGTGCTAAACATGCAATTGAAAAAATCATTACATTATCAAGTGCAAAGATGAAAAGATTAAGAATAAATTAAAAGAATTTAATGTAAATTAAGTATTCATTGATTCAATGTTATATATAAGTCATCTCAAGATTTCAAGAAAAAACAAACTTTTAATGAACATTTCAAATTATCAAGAATAAAACAAGAAGTTATTTTTGTAAAAACTTTTATATATAAAGAGTATGTAATTCAAAAAGATCAAAAGATAGAAATAAAGATTCATATGAATCTTGATGTTGAAATAAACGTGATTAATCAACATTTTATCATTAAGCAAAGTATATCATTGTTGAACATTGACCTTTCAAGATTTATTTGAATGAATGATCAGAATGTTTATTGTTATGACATTTATAAGATGTGTTATCAACTGATAAACAGTTAAAACATAAAAAAAGATATAAATATCTTTTATATTATCAATTAACAAGAAAGAATCTTTCTTGATTTTAAGTATATCAAGTATGCAATTCAAGCGTATGTGAATAAACATAGTTATAAAAACATAGTCTTTTAACATGAATGATTATGTTACGAACGTGGCCAAGATTTATAAGGCTAGCTCAGATCTAGCCTAGAACCGGCTTGGGGCCCAGTTGTGGCTCGTCACTCTCTCAATTCGTAACACCTTGCTTGTGTCACAGCACATCTCTTTCGGGCCTAGCGTCGGCTTGGAACATTACATAAATACAGCTTTAAGGCTCAGAGCTCTTTGCTTCCTTCTGTATTCTTAATGTTCTAGTTATAGCTACCTCTATAGATCAAACATTCTACCCAGCTATGCACTACATTCCGGCAGTGAGGGTAGTTTCTAGGCACGGTCCCAACAGATTATACATTCAAATTATTCATTGTACAAAAATCTGTGAAAGCTCTACTGTTAGAATAAGCTTATGTAATCATTCATAGTAGTAATTATTAAGCAGCGCAGAAGTTTCTAGAAGGCTTCAATGTATTAGAATATTAATTTCTAATACATTTGCTGATTAGTAGTTTCTAGAAGTTTCTAGAAACCGCGATATTAGAAATCGGAATTTCTAAGTACGCTGGTTATAGAAATTTCTAGAAATTGTCATATTAGAAATCAATGATTTTGATTTCTAATACACACTCACTAAAATCGTCTATATAAACGAGCGTTACCTTTGTGTAGATAGAAGCTCAAGCAATCAATGAAGCAATTAAGCAAGCACTCAAGCTTATGATAAGCACTCAATACAATCTAATAAGATTCTTCTATTGATTACATAATCAATAGGTATCTCGCTACTATTTTCTCCCCTGCTTAACGGTATATTCTACCCTGTTACCCTTCATAACCTAACATTTACAAAACGAGTTCACTGTGTATGTTTTAATCATGATCAACATCATTACAGAATTGACTATTAAACATTAAGTAAAAGCATTGAATAACATAATGAGTTGTATTATAAATTTGTTTAAAACACAGACTTTATTCATTAAATTGAAAGAATATGAAGATGTATTTTCAATGAAGAAAGTCAACAAATTATCTTTGCATAAAGATCATGATCATGCAATTGAAACCACGACAAAATTATCATATAAATTATTGTATAATTTATTAAACATAAAGTTAACAATTTTGAAACAGTATTTAAATAATGTTTTAATGAAAAAATAAATTAAGTACTTTATCAATTTGACTGATGTATTTATTTTATTTATTCTTAGAAAGAATAATAGTGGTTTTTTTTTTGATTTTTTTTTTTTGATTCTTACTCGATTCAACACCCATTATGGGCCTATGCGAGATTCTATATATTGTAGCGGGCGCTGCGCTAGCGTAGCGCCCTTTCCGTATCTACTACCGCTTTTCCTGCGCCCTATACTGTAACTGTTCCCAATGCGAGAACTCTATGGGCTTGTTCCTTCCCTACTCCCCCTCTCTTCCATCTGGCTCTCCGGTGGCGCCACAGCCTGAAATTGGTTCAGTATGCTTGTCGAGAGTACCATTCGGATGGCCGCTGTCGCCGCGCTCCTGGTTCCTAGGAGCTTTCTCAAGTCCGTGGTGTTCTCTCCGTAATAATAGTGTTTATTTATGCATAAACTATTGAAATCTGAATAAAATCACTGTCAAGAATCATCATTCACTATTTTTAATTAGTGAAACTTTAAATAGATTCAATCAAGTCAAGTAGTTCATTAAATTGAATCTGAAGAACAGGTATCATCATTTCAAAATTTAATGTAAAAATAAGTGAAAAATAGTGTTTTGTACTCATTATAATCACTTTAAGTATATGATCATGTCATTTAAACTGATTGATGCATTTATTATTTTTCAGACTTATATATTTAAAATCTTGACAAAACTTTTAAACAACTTTCATGTGATTTATCTGAATAACATTCTGATTTTTTTCATAAAGAAAACTAATTACATAAATCATATAAAGCAGATTTTCAAGAAATTAAGAAAGTTCAAGCTATATGCTAGCTTAAAGAAGTGTGAATTCTTTATCACTAAAGTGAACTTTTTAAAATTTATTAGATTTACAGAGAGTGTTTTGATGAACTCAAGTAGAATAGACATCATCAAAACATAATTCAGATCAAAGATGTATTAAGAAATATAAATTGTTCTAAAGTTCATTAATTTCTATTGATATTTTATACATCATTACTTTTAGATAACAAAGTTTTCAACAGAGTTATTAAAAGACAGTGCAAAAAATGTAAAAATAAGTTTATTTATATGATTAAATAAAGTGAAACAAATATTTAATCAACTTCACGACGTCTTTATAAAAGCATTTATATTAAGACACTTTGACTCAGAGTAACATATATGCATTAAGATCAACGTGTTTAATTATGCACTTATAAATATATTGTTTCAGTCAAATGATGAAGATCAATGATATTTAATTGCATTCTGATTCAAAATAATAATAAATGTTGAATAAAATTATGAGATTCATGACCAAAAGCTTTTAATTTTAGTAGTGATGTTCAAACACTGACAATATTATGTAAAAGACAGTTATCATATTGTTAAAGTTCTGACTGATCATAATAATTTAAAGAATTTTATAAATGTTCAAGAGCTAAACAAAAAACAAGTTAAATGAGTCATAAAATTGTTGATCTGCGACTTTGAAATAATGTACAAATTAAATCAAATAAACTTAATTAATGCATTATTAAAATGATCTGACTATAAGAATAAAAACATTTCTGCAAATTATTTATTACTTACTTTGCAACAGAAGTTGACTAGAATAAAAAGCTTAAATAGCTTTATATTCATAGTAATCAGAAAATTATACTGTATATGAATGAAAAACAATGTTAAGAAGATGTCTGTTTACAGTATAAATATAAAAAGATATTCAGCAAAACATGTTGAAGACAGACTGCAAGATGAAATTTACTGTACATAAGTGAAAAGTAATATTAAGAAGACATTTGTTCACAATGACAGTGGAGAAAGACATTCAGCAGAATTTGTCAAAAACATGCTGCAAGATGAAGTTTATTGTACATGAATGATAAATAATGTCAAGAAAACATTCATTTACAATATTAATAAAAGAAAATATTCAACAGAATTTGTCAAAAACATGCTGCAAGATAAAATTTACTGCATAGGAATGATTAATGAAGTCAAGAAGATGTTTCTTCACAGTGTTAATGAAAACATAAGAAAGTGTTCGGCAATGCATGTTATAGCAATGCAAAAAACATATCTAGATGAAGTATATTTCTTGAAAGATAAAATTTCTCAATTTAAATTAATAATTTTAAAGAGTCAAAATGTTGAAACATTAATTCATAAAAATTACAACGTAGTTGAGAAATAACTTAATTATGTTGATAAAACTGTTGAGTGCAAACAACTTGTTTCACATGCAAATGTCAGAGTATTGATAATTTATGAAACAATATATGACTTTAGTAGTAAATCTATAATTAAGCTCATCAAAGTTTTACTGTAAGAAAATAAATTTACTGTAAGATTGAAAGCAGATGAAATGATGAATATATGAAAGAATAATGTTGAAGCTTGAACATTAAATAGTCAAAAATAATAAAGTACAATAAAATGTTGTATGTTTTAGAAGATTTTTCTATCAGAAAAAAGCTGTTGAAACATCATTATGATGACTTGTTAACAAAGCATTTTGATGTTGACAAGATCAACAAGTTATTAGATTGCAAATATTACTGAAAAAGTATAATCAAAGATGTTAAAAAATATAAAAACTTGTGACATTTATCAGAGAGTGAAGATAAAACGTCATTTATCATATAATGAATTGAAATCATTATTTCAATTCACAAATCTCTGAAAAAAAATTACTATGAATTTCATAAGATCTGTCATTTAATAAATAATCTTCGTCCCGGTGAAATGCGCGTCCCTTCCGGCTTCGGGTTTGGCGTCAGCCCCTTTGGATTTGGCGCGACCTGTTTCGGGCAAGGCGCCCTTCATCGGCCGACTCGCCGCTTTCTCTCCGACGACCAAGCTATAAGTACCGGCCTCCCTCGCTGTTTTCCCATCTTTCCTTCATCCTTCCTTCTCAACACTGGGTCTTGCCCTTGCAATGCCGCTCTCTCTACCCACCTCATTCGCCAGCCGTCCTGACCGACTGATGCGCACCTGCATGAGGCATTTTTATTCACCCCCTCTTTTTGCATAGTCTGCCTCACGGTTGCACGCCTTTCCCCCAACTCCTGCTCCACACCCCGAGCTAACGGCACCGTCGTGCCTTCTCATTCGCTGCCCGCGTCTCTCCCGAGACCGGTGTAGGCGCATGATCCCGTTTGGCAGGGAGCTGAACCTCCCTCGGTCGACTCTACCTGTTTGGGGACGTCCCATCCCTGCCCCTCTTCGCCGCCCTCATTTCATCTCGACTCAGCTGACCCCTGGGCTTGCCGTGGCATTGGCTCGAAGTGTTCGCCTTTAGTGGAGACCGGCAGAGGCAAATCCGCCGGATCGGAGATTGCTGCAACACGGTCTAATGAGGGAAATGCCTCACTGCGGCTGGCAGCAGTCTCCCCAAATCTGCCTGGCTGCGCCGACACGGATCCCACATTGGCAGTGATATGGTGACGCGGCCTCAGGGGGGCTGAGCGTGGAGGTGGAGGCGCCATCGAGTTTCACAAATGGAAACGGACCAATGGAGAAAATGCCTCAACATGGCCGCAGCGATCTTTCCTCGATTGATGGCGTTGCTGCCTAGGCTACGTCGGAATGGCCTGTGTTCATGCGTCATGCGTCATGCGAGGATTGGGGGGCCTGGTTATCTGCATTCCCTGGATTCGTCTGGCCCCCAAGACTCCAACGTCTTCATTACGCGGCGACTGCGGATTGGTTGATTTCCGGTTCCTTTCGTTCTACGGGACTGCTGATCTTTTGGGCTGGCTATTCAGGTGATCTTTTCGCCTTGCTAATGCGCCTTGCTATTGCCGAGTGACTTGGCATGGGCCAACTTCTGGAATTGCCCGCAGCCATTGGGGTGGAACCTTGTCCAAGACATAGAGAGAAGAAGCTGAGCCGTTCGAGCATCTTGATACGCAATCAGCGACGGGGATCACCGAGGCTCGGATGAGTGACCTGGGCTTGCAGGCTCCAGAGGAGAGAACAGGGAATCGTGGTAGTCAATGGTTGAGCCGTGTCAGTCTATGCCTCCTGCAGGCGGAGCTGAAAAATGGGCGAAACTGCCTTGCCAGTCATGGGTAACACCGAGGCGGGACTTTAATGCAGTGTAACATTGATGCTGACGGCCTCGCGATTGGTCATCGCCTCAGCCATTGACATTTGCTCGGCTGGTTGGAGGGGAGGAATCCCGGGCAGGATTAGAAGAGGCTCCTGAATGGAGCCTGCAGTCCATCGTTTACTTAAACCCTCTTTCCCCCCCCCATTCTCGAAAACTATCAGTCATTTTGATCTTCGTGAATATTGAGTGATGGATAACATCAAATTCTGGCAACCGCCATCTTTTCGAACGCAAATACCCACTTTCGAAGGTCTACAGATCGAAGGAACGAATGCCCGGGCTTCTTCCGTTCGCGGTAATGCTATTTCCGCAAGACTCGATGACTGGGACGAAACTTTGCAAGCCCTCGACGTCGTGCAATCCGTGGATATGACGGCATCAGACGATGTAGATCTCGGTACGCAATCAGTAGAGCGAGGAATCGATATAGAGCAACTGGATTTCTTGCAAGTGCGCCGTCAGCCTGCCGAGTTCAAATATCCTTCGGGGCTTGCTTTTCTCTGTGGACATGGCGGACAGGAGGAGGTGTTGGATTCTATTAACTTGAGATCAGGCGGCTCTCAAGGTAGTAACATGATTTCCCCGATCTAATTATCCCTTGCTTATGACTTTTAGATGACCCCATTTTACTGAATGAGGACGACGGCGATGATAGCGAGACTGACGCTAATTCAGGGCCTGTTGATGCTGAAGAAGAAGGACATGACTGGCGGCAAATGGACTCAGCGGGGGGTTATACGAGCGACGATTCGAGCGCTGAGCAACCGGATGAGGAGCGAGACGTGTCTGAAACCCAACCGACGTCTATAGCGAGCTCGGAAGCTGGGTAGAACCCTTGAAACCCCCGCTCGGTGATCCCAAGACTGACAGATGGCGCCGATCTAGATGCCCCACCCCCCATGAGAAGACAATAGATTCCATCTCAGATCGCCCTCCTCCACCCCGCGATACCCTTCTCTCATCGACACACGATAAACAAACCTGTGAATCAAGCGACGGGCCCCGCAGCGATATGGAGCCTGATCACCCGGCCGGTGAGAAAAAAGGAGATGGGAACAAAGTTAGGGACAAAGGAGCTGAGTGGGAGGATAAAGAGGAATTTGATAGCGATCGCGACAAGAGCAAGACGCCTTTGCTACCTTCCACGAAGAAAAGGTGCAGGTTTGCCGCTCGCGAGAGGCCTCCGTCGCAGCGGCGGGTCAAACGTCGCCGCTGTCCGCCACCTTATCGAGATGAAGCTGTCGGTAATCAAGGTGGGTGTGAAATGCGCATTTCTGGTTCAAGAAGTGAACGGCCATCTAATAGTCTACAGGTACCCCAATTGTAGTCCAGGACCAGGGCGGCGATACCCTGAACGACGACGCTTCTCGTGCTATATGCAGTACAGACAATATCCTCCCATACACTCTCCGGACCCCGAAAGCCCCGCGAGCTCCTGAACCGCCACTGGTTTCGGGGCAGTCTCCACTCAGAGATGACGTCGCAAGACCAATGGCAGACCAGGCTACCTCGCCGTGGATGTGGAGCCCAAGGCTCCTTGCGGCCACCGAGCCTGTGACGGCCACGGGCCCGATCGACAACTTGCATTCCTTCAAGCGCACAGCAGACACTGCAGATTTGAACGAGGGTGAAGAGGAGCAGGAATGGGAAATCATAAGGATTCTTGGCAAGAGACGGACGAGGGAGGGGCAAGAATACAAGGTGTGCTGGAAGAATACATGGCTGCTCGAAAGCGAGTTAGGAAATGCACAGGGACTGCTGCAGCAGTTTAAGGCGAAACATCAGGCGCAGCGGGGAGGCAAACGGGGAAGACCGGCACGTGCAGATAAGGGTCGGTGACCGTTGGTTAGTTTCGTTCTTCGCAGAAGAAGCACACATGTTCTTGATTCTATCTGAGGTGATAAGAAGTTCCCAAGTTTCTATTCTATCTCTTTCTTCACACCCCATTACGTTCTAACACCGTTTCAAATCAAAACAAAGTCATTGACGAGTCTGCAGTCTTGATTTGGGCTGCCTTGTCATGACTCTTCCCCACCAGCCTTTCCATGACCCTCCGGAGGCGTTAATGATGTCTGCTCTGTGATCAGTAATGGCCGCTTCTCCCTCCCAAATACATAGTGCGTTACCTGCTCCTCAAGTACATTGTTTCCTCCTCGACACCTATGGCCATCGGACACTCATGTACAAATTTAAGGTCTTGAAAGACCGCATGCACAGAGTCATATTCACCCGCCCAGCACTTGTGCATAACGCGATCCATCGAGGAACACTCTGTCGTAGGAAATTGGCCGGATGTAAATCTCTTCACAATTTGCTCTTCATCGAGGTCAGGATCCAAGTCCGGATAAGGTTCCTGACATTCCATGATGTAATAAAATGCCGATCCGAGAGCAAAGATCTCAGTCTTCCAGTCCGCGTAATTAGAATTGACTCGAGGCATAAAGGACTTGGTATTTTCAATCGAAAGACCATCCTCCTCAACCTCTCCATCCGGCGTAAGAAGGCGTCCTTGGAAATCGCTTAGTTTGACGTTCAATTCTGCGTCTAGAAGAAGGTTGTTTGCGGAGATGTCGCGGTGAAGGACACGTTTCTTATGTACTGTTGCGAGAGCTTCGGTGACTTGACATATCCATTCAAGCCTCCGCTGTAATCCTGGGTTGTTGTTCTTGAGGTACTCGCTTATAGATCCGAAGGGTGCACGCTCAAGGAGCAGACCGTCTTTGGTCAGTCCCTTGAAGCCGATGATGTGCTTATGAGGTCCTATCGCTTGAAAGATTCGAGCCTCAAGGCCTAGAAGTGCAAGTGCTTTCTCATCACCCGGGATATGTGGATATTTGAGAACAGTCGTCTCATCAACCGAGCCGATGAAGCTATTGGTGCCCGTTGTCAGGCACGCCGTGACATCTCCAGGACAGTAAATAGTCAAGTAGATCTCCGTCGTCATTGTGCAGGTGTGTGACTACTTTGCGTGCTAGATACAGATGATAGATCAAAGTGATAGTATGCAAAGAACTACAAAGGGCTCGCAAGCAGCGGGCCGAAACGGGGAGAACGTGCACGAAGACGGGAATTACCTGGTCTCACCGGCGAAGCCTGTCGCATTGATCGTTGAGAGAAGATTGATTTAATTATCTGCCTGAAAGAAACCACATGTGCATATGAAGCGAGTAACAAGGCTGGCTTTGTAAAAAGCGATAACAGTAGAAAAGCCGGTTGAATACCGTCGTTAAGACAGTCGTGAAAGCGCTAGTGGCACATATATTAGCCGAGGTCAGCTCGCAGCGTTTCTTATGAGATTCACCAATTTCAACACTTTGGACAAATTCCTCCCGTCTGGGTTGAACTTCCCATGTGTTTATCGACTGGTGCAGGATGTCCTTCTTTTCCCACATTAGGGCAGGGCTTGGGAATGTATTGGGTGATGATGTGTTTCGGTGCTGCAGTACAATTCTTGTACTTCTGTGTAGTGACCCAACGTTCACACATTCTAAACATCAAGAATCAGCTTATGCTATGAGATCATGAAGAGTTAGAGTAGGACGGCTTACTTCGCTCGGTCGTGATTGGATTGAATGGATAGTTACAGTGACTTCCCTTCGATTTCTGGCAAATACTGAATGTCTGAAGATGAGTCTCGGTTGTCTAATAAAAAACAGGGACGTAGAGGACTACATGTCCTATTTGCATCTCTTGCACTTGCCGCTTGCAGCAACAAGTGAGTCATACTTCTTCCCTTATCTACCCAGCTGCTGCATCAAGGTAGCCATGCCTGCTCATCAACGATCGACGATTGATTGCATGTCCTTTGGGCGACGATCTTTACGCCCTTCTTGGTGTTCAAGGGCTTGCATATTGCTCGTTGGCATCTGCAATGCATTCTATACTCGTAGCTTTCAGAACAAAAGAGTAAATTGAGGTTACTGGCTAAGGATGTTGGCTGTGGCAATAGGCTGCAGGAGTAGCACTTGATCATCATAAAGTCTGTCCAGTGATGTCAAAGACCAAGCAAAGTACGGCTAAGATTGCCAACAACCAAGGGTTTGCATTGATAATGGCCCCTTAAAGAAGTTCGTTTTGCATGTTGCATCCTCGGACCAGCGGCGTATAATGATTCACCTTCAGAGGAACCGAGTAATAGGCTCCCGCCGAGAGTCCACGGCTTCGTGCCACTAACGCGAATGCAAGATTATTTCAATAGCCTCAGAGTATCCTAGGAAGCTGCGGCGACTGGGGTTCATACTCGGAAACCTCTCCTCGAAGCGAAAGATGATAGAAAATACTCGTAGATCTAGACGGTGGACCGTCGACAGGCTATATATTTGAAGGTCGTCTGACATTACTTTAAGAAGGGACTTCAATCCACTAAATCAACTATTCTCTTGGCTCCGTCGTCCTGTTTTCCTTTCCATCCCAAATCAAGAATGTGTACATACAAGTAGGAAAGCTCGCACATAGCTAGTGATGGCGGGCAGCTACGCGTAAGATTGCAGATTGCCAACTTGACCCGCCCCTTTGAAGCCACATTCGAAGTCTTTGCCAGTGGCGATAGCGACCTCGAGATGAGACATAGCTACGCAACTTCCCTTTCGAGATGCTAAAGCGTAAGCCATAGATACAATGTTTTTGATCTGAAGCGCATGAATCAGTATGAGAGTCCTTCGAACAATCCGTGGGAAAGCCTACCTGACGACCGTTGAGATCTCTTTTTGCAAGAAAGTCGAGATCCTTGCGACTGTAACATGCCACTCCTTTTTTGGTGACAGCCTTTTTCAGGAAGCTCTCCAAGATGCCCCTTCACGGCCTTTGATATTACATAACTACTATAAATCTCTAATTATCTCTTGCCTAACTAAAGTGGATACTAACAGAACGAAACCTATGGACGATTTAGTTACGAGATCAATGGTATAAGACCTCAACCATACTCGTGCCGTTGAATTCGCAATTGAAATATCCACTTGCCCTGACGGCCGGTAGGACGCAGGCATAGGCCACCCGAGTATTTTCAGAGGTAAGAGTGCTTGTTGGAAGCTTGACCAGCACCACCGAAATCAGATTCAAATTCCTCACTCAAACCGGTGACCAATTCCAAATGAGACATAGACACCTTCGTGTTGTGATATACGGCCAACGCATGAGCCGCGGCGACCATGTTTTTGATCTACGATGAACGAACTCGGTCAGTATTAACAGATTCGACTGGATTGGACAATGGAGCTCTAACCTGCCGACCGTTGAGATTCTTCCTCGCCAACCCGTCGAGGTCTTCGGCATTATATTTTGCCGCTCCGTTGGCTGTTACGGCCTTTTTCAAAAAGCTTGCCCAGACCTGCTTTCTTGTGGCAAGACTCAGCGGTTCGTACCTCACCGCCAGAGTGATCCTGCTCTGGATTGCGTCATCGAAGTCCCTGACTCGGTTGGTCGTGAGAAACATGATCCCTTGATTGTACTCGAGCTTGCGGAGGAAGACCGAGACGCGAGCGTTTTGGTGACTATCGATCGAGCGCGCCTGCACAAACACATCCGCTTCATCCAGAAGGACCAGGGCTTTCCAGTGATACGCCAGTTGAGAGATATGGGACAACTGATCCTCCAGCTTCTTCGGTTCATGACCCAGCTCTCCGGCAGAAACCTGGATGGTCAGAATGCCCAGCAGCATTGAACAGGCGAGCACCTACCGCGTAAAGTGGCCGTTTCAGATGCTCCGACAGTCCCTCGGCGGTCAAAGTCTTACCGACCCCAGGAGGGCCACTGAACCGGATGTCAGCGCAAAAATTTCCCATCAGACGTTGTACACATTACTGTAAGAGCATAATTAGGCCCCGTCCCTTTCCCACCACGAAGTCGTCAAACGTATGATCGGATGTTTCACCAAGATGAGCCTTAGCGAGGGCCAGGACAAGTTGTTTTTTCTGGGAGGGGATCGCGAGATTGGCAAAAGACGAAGGGTTCCAAATGATGTTGGAGATATCATCCACCGCAAACTCAACTTCGGAGATCGTCAGCTCGTCATCTCATCCTGTCATCATCCTGCGAGAGAGGAAAAACTCACGCCATAGTTTGTTGTCAAAACTCCACCCGCGCACGGTTGGGCTGCAAAGGAGCAAATCGTCCTCCTTCATCTCACTTGGCTCCCTGCCGTTGCTCTTGACCTCATTTTCAGGCACAAGAGTGAACCATCCGTCATCCAGGGATTTTTTCTCAGTCAATCCGCTAATACGTGGTCTGACATAATTAGGGTTGTTCTCACGGAAGAAGGCAGCATCAACCATGATTCGACTCTTAACAGGAACCTCAACCACCTCCCCTTTTTCCATAAAGAAGGCGTTTCCGTAGTACTGAAGGTGGTGCACGCCCAACAAGGAAACGAACCGCCGGCCTCGTTCGACGAGACAGGTCCTCATCTCACTTCTGCGTGGATGATACGCAAGGGGAAATGCGGCGAGGTTGACGATCCGCTTGATACCGGCAAATTTCGCGATACCTAGTGCTGCTGAGACTTCGCCAAAGACAGCTCCGTCAGAATCGAGATATCGGCACTCCATGTGGAAATATGTGATGCCAGTCGCCGTCGTCCGCTCTTCGCCCATGTCAAACCGAAAGCATAAGGACTTCTCCGTGTCAAGACATGTAGTATATACGATCGTGTTCGGTTTAAAGAGAGTCCAGAGCAGTTCGTATGAGGTTTCGCCATTCTCGAGAAGCGGAATTAAACGATCTGTCGTCGAGACGTATTTGCTCTTGATGAAGTCTGCCAGTAGGCTGAGGTGCTTCAGCCCCGCAGCGTCTTGACTCAGTTTGGTCCGGTACGCTTCCAATTCCGGAAGGTAATGGTAGAGGAGATTTCGTTCGATCTAGGCGAAGAGTCTAAATCAGAGATTTATGCAAAAAGACAGAAAACCATACCTGGGGTTTGTCCTCCCTAAGTGAGACGCCATGGATGTCTTGCAGGACTGTTCTCAGAATGTCTCGCAACTTTTCCGATTTGATGTCAACATAGAACACCGGATCCGAAGTCTTCTTGTCTAATGTCTCTCAGCGATCAAGCTGCTTAACCACATTGATGTACTTACCGATCCGTGCGCGAGCGACAAAGACATACTCGTCCAGCCCGTCCACTTCTCCTGTAGGTGCGGACTCCACAGTCTCGTACTGACTTGTCTTATCGTTCCAGCTGCGTTTTAGTTAGCTTGACCACATAAGCCTGAAGTTGGGGGGGAATACCGCTCGTCAACGGTCTTATACTCCAGTCTCGAAGCGCGAGCTCCCGGTCCCGCAGGCGGAACATCTTTCTCAGCTACGGAGGCTGAGGCTTGGACTTTATCTGTGGACTCCGCCTTTTGGGCTTCCTTGATTAAACCTATCACCAGTTTCTTGAGATCGTCGACCGCAACGAACTGCGGAAGAGATGGGGATGTAGGGCTCCCAGGAGGTGTAGCCGGTGGTTGCGGAGAGACAGATGGCTTCGGAGCGATTGCGGTTGGTGCCATTGTCTTCGTGATGGAGCAATACCGAAGGACAAAGATCTTTCAGGCGAGTGGTAAGGCTGTTTTGAGAGATATGGGTTGTGCTGTTATGAGATAGGTCCTGAAGAGTCCGCCAATCTGGACCTTGATGTGACAAGTGGAGGATTCTAGACCGGTGAAAGAGACCAGGAGACAGCTGAGAATGACTGTTATATATGTCTTCCAAGAGTCCAACCAACCCTATCTCCTTTTGTGCCAGTCATGTCTTCTGCATGACCTCTTCTTCTTTTGGCGGCGAGACACCATTTTCATGCACGAATGGAGGGAGGTAGATCGATCCTCTAGATCCATCGACGTTTCGTTACCTTTTCTCTTACGAACACTACAGATCTTCAGATAACGATGTTTCCTCCCTTGCATGATGAGTGAAGGCTGTATAGGTTTTGTCGAGGATTCACTATTGAGTTGAGAAGCGATCACGAAAGCGGGTGGTGGGAATGTTAAGCGTTGAACGGAAATATATGATTGGAGCGGTAAATTTAGTTAGCGTCGTACCCTGCTTTGTATTATGTTGTCGCATTTATTCGGATGATTTCTGACTTCTTCACCTTCTCTGACCTAACAAAGACTCTGATTCCATCTCGTATTTCACCTGTGCACATACCATTATCGCAATTTCCACTAAGATGGCCCGTAAGAGATCGATTGAGTCGCTAATGGAGCGACTCGAGCTAGAGAAGTCGACTTTCGACGACGACGCACATCCATTGCTAAGACACCAGCAGGATGCATTCCAGCTATGCTGTGATTTGCTACGGGATAATCCCATGTCCCAGACACAGAAGTCCACAAAACATCGCTACTCGAGATTACGAGCACGAACTTTTTTGCTTGATGTGTTTACTGGCTTGGGTGCAGACGTATTCCTTTTGTGTACCTTGGCCGTGTCAATCACAGATCTGTCCAAAATATCGCACAAGAGCACATTCCCAACACTTCGGGAGTGGTGGAAGACGGCACTACACCCTCGGGGCCTGACAGAAGTTGCGAATGAGATTTGCGCTGCAAACTCAATAGGGACTTTGGCTACGCCGCCGAAGAAACGCCAGTCTCCGGAAGACCTCATAGGTGTGCCAGTGCCGTTTATCCCCCATGTCATCCATATGCTTACTGAACCCCGGATCCATCTTCGAGCAAGCGTATCCAACCGGAGTTTGATTCGTTGAGGATTCCACCTGCCCACGCTGAAGAATACCCGCCCAATACCAATCAGGACGAAGGTCTGCGTGACTGCATGCTACCTGTATTTGCAGGCAGCTAACCCTAGCCAGAGCCACGACCATTAGAGGTACGAAGCGTCGCTGTGTCAGATGCTCAGGATTGTGCACAAGATAAGCAAGGTTTGACTACCTTAGCCTCCAGTGAATATAGCCATGCTCATATGAGAAGACGTTCCGCAAGTGCCCCCTTTATCCACCCAACCTGCAGGATCCGTCGTGGAGGTTGGCTTGAAAGATCTACTCGGTTTCCTCCAACAACACGAAACCGGCAATCCTAAGCTGAGAATGATATGTCCATGGAGTGGGATACCTCTACCGTCGATTGATATCACGCCAGAAGCGTCAAGTGTATTTAGCGGGAGACTCGAACTCTCTATTCAGTGGAGCGTGGCGTTGATGCAGTATGCTAATAGCACTGGAGCCAACACAAATAAAATTTCTAGCTAGGTAGATAGGCTCAAATAAAAGCAAGATGGGACCACATGAAGGCTTGGAGAAGCAAAACGCAGAGATTTCATTTTGAGAGCTAATTTAAGAGCCGCCACGACGAAAAAATCGGACGGACGGATGTCCAAGCAGTACACATATTTGGCCAGATTTCACAGTAACAATAACATAGCCCTTATCCTGATTTGCGCCCGTCCGCACGTTTGTGCCATCACTTAATCTGACAGCCCCTTCACCTCCATTGACTTTGACCAAGACAGCAAGAATCGATGAATCCAGCACCTCAGGATCTTTTGTAACGACGTCTTTGGGACCCAATGTGACTTTCTCCCCTATCTGAATAGTGTTAAAACCTGAACGCATCGTATGAAACCTTGAGTGAGTTTTACTAATTGCTCAGCCTTCTCTTCAAACTTTTTATCATCATCTGCAATGTCATCCACTGAGGTTACCTGACTCATAGTAACACAGCTCTTGTATGTAGCGATGTTGCATCAGCTTTGAAGAGGCGGGTACTCGTGATCGCGCCGTAGAATGTTGATTCAGGGCTTATAGGATGCTATGGTATTTGAAATCTGCCTTGAAGGCAATCGACTCGCCGTGCAGGAGGCGCGGCTGAACAAGTCGATATTGGGGAAGAAGCTTATCTGCACAGGATTAGCAGACTGAGAATCATCAAGAAAGAATGGCTTCACCGAAACCGATTGTAGACGCAATAGTCGTAAACGAGCCGCCTAGATGAGCGCTCCTCTCGCTCCCAGTCTCCCACTCCTAGTCTCTCAGGCAGCTTGCAATGTTGATGTCTGCTCAAGAAGTCTGATATTGTATGATGTTACGTCGATGAAGGATACTGTAGATGATCTCGGGCAGGGCGGAAGAAGGGTGGGAATTTGCGCACGGCTATGGTGAATGTCAGCTATAGATTCTTGGTGTGAAAGTCAAATGCTAAGGCAGACGAACGGAATTGCGTGCTGGGGACACCTACGCGCCAGATAAGGGATTGGAAGGAAGGGCTGGGTGATGAGTGCAAAGCCAGAAAATGTAGGTGTAGTAGCAGAAGTTGTTATGCGTCTTTTAAATTATTGAGGCGCCAATAATAAAATCGAGGCGAGCCAAAGGCAGAGTGACGGTCGTGGCACGTTAGGCACCAGGCAGGGCTCACGTCACGTGGCCTATGACAGCATTGCTTATAACTTTTATAGCGCTGGCGCTTTTAACTCCTTTTCTCGCTATGCTCATCACTGACCTGTTACACGCTGTCGTTGCTCAGGAGAATGATTAGAAGATATGGACCAGATTATATGAAGCTAATGCGCGAACAAGACCATTGCCGTAACCAACAGCTCCTCCCCTATCCCAGCCTTCATTTCCATCGTCATTCCAGCCTTGGTCCTTCAACAGGCAACTTCGCAGACATATCTGAGCACAAAGACATCTTGATGATGCGCTGAGACGAGAACTCATGCCCAGCCTCGGACTCGTTATCCCTGATTTCGTCCATACCGTCTTAGGACGATTCCCATAACTCGAGGAGCTGGCAGAGACGTTTTTCGGCTTTTCAAGGGAGAGATGACCCGCTCTACGTCGAAGGTTCTGGTTGGGCCAAGTGGCCTAGAAGTGTATTGGCTTCAAGACCTTACGAAGCAGTTGATGGCATGGGCAAATATGGACGCGGCTTACATCCTGTGACTTACCGGTGGATCTACCAAGGTGCTGGCATCTACCTTGTTAGGTCCACCGCCAAACGGAAGATGGACGTTGGTATTGTTGCATGTCAAGGACAGAGCAAGAGAGGCGATGACTTTCGAAAGTGGTCTTTAAAGTACATAGTTGCCGCTCGAGGAAAGTACATACGCCTACAAACTCCTAAACTTTGCTAGGTCCTATTATCACGTCACTCAAGCCATCTTATAAGAATCTACCGAAACGTAACTATTGCTTCGATAACGATTCCCACACTGCTTGAAATTGCCAGGCCTCCTTCCGACATTTCAGCGCTGCTGACCCGCAGCACGGTCATTCCTTGGTTTCTTAGATGCTCGCCCGGTTGTTTGAGTAAAGGACGTGGTCGGTGTAACTTCTTGCGAGCTCACAGCGCTTGATTGGCTATCATCTTCATCCAGCATGAATGTGGACTCGGCGTTTGATTGCTGAGAACTCTGAGGTCCTGATTGTGAGAAAGAAGCTGACTGTGAGAGACTGAAATCTATATCAGGCGGCAAATCATCGATAGCCGAGCAGATCCTTTTGTGCTGACTCGGCATCCATATGTCGTAGACATTCTTGGTGAATTTGTACGCCGTCCACTTTTCTTCACCATCGGTGAAATCGAATTTACGAATAGGGTGACGATAGAAGGTAGTCTTGTCCCCCTCAATCAGGGGGTAGTGGCCATAGATTCTCACGGAGGTATGATCGTGCGAGATCGAAAAGGCGAGGATTTCCTGGTGAAGCTCTTTCTCGCGCTTTACAGCTTTGTAGAGTTCAACGACAGCCCTCACAGCAACAGTCATGCTGTGAGCGTTCTGTCGGTCTGCGACATCTAGTGCTGCGGCACCGCACTTTACCTCGCATGTGAGGAAAGGAAAGTACATCCTGTAGGTTGCGACGAAAAAGGAGTTATCGAAGACGCTGCCAATGAGCGGATCGAGCTTCTTGAGCTGCTTGTCGGTAAAGGCAGACCGCCTGAATCCAACAGAGTAGTCCGGTTTTGGCAGTGGACCCTCCACTGCTATGCTGCCTGTCCAGCCTTCGTTAACCCCTTCAATCAGATGATCGAGGTGTGTAGCCCCGTAGGTGGCGAGGGTTTCTGCAGAAGGGACGATCAGTCGAGAGATGTCTTGGATAACCCTCGCTTCGTTCCTGTCCTCTATCTTCCGGCAAGTCTTCTTGAATATATCTTTGCGAAATAAAGAGTCCTGAGGAACAATTTGCTCCTTTTTCAGCAACATCTGGCAGAGATCCTCCATATCCTTTGGAATGTTATCATCATCAAATTCACACATATAACTCCCTTTGCCCTCAAGTAATGTGGTGTAACGTGTGTTTCGGTATGGAGCACTTTTGCTCTCCCGGTTCTTTTGATCGCTGGAGCCATTCAAGCTTGAGTCCGACTGTTTCCGACGCAGTGCGATCGGAACTTTCCTGATGGGACATGGTAATCTCCAACCGTTCGTCTCCACGTACTTGAAAACCTGGGTGGAATTTTCCATTTGTTCTTCCAACCAGCTGTCCTGTTCAAGGTCTTCCCTGACCTGGCTGTCTTGTTCAAAGTATTCCTTAGGCCACCTTTTGGTCAGGGTCCAATATTCGAGCGGATCGACGTTCTTATCGTTGATGTCACTCGCTCTTTCCTTCTTCTTCTCTTTCAGTCCTACCTCAGCAGTGCAGCTTGAAGGCGAGGTCCGTAGTCTCTTCGAAGGAGGCTGGTCTCGGATTCGAGGAGAAAGATTTCCAGCTTCTTGTTCTTCTTGCCCTCGTTTCCGTTTTCGAGAGGACACGGATGGTTTTGGAAGGATTTGCGGACTCTGTTGTACCTGTACTAGGTCAGGGCTGCAGCATGGCAAGAGGAGCAATGAAGGCACATACTTTTCTGCTCTCGAGGATGTTACTTGCTGGTGGGGAGGGAGGCGTCTGTACTTCCTGGATGTAATTACTTTTGGATGTGAATTGCTTGCGAAGGTTTTCTATCGCTTGTAGGCGTGCACTTTTGCGAACGGCTTGTTGTTTCTTGATGCCTTGAGGCCGCTTCCCTACAGATGATCAGCTTAGACACCTGATATACGAACCCCGAATACTTCACCTTGATCCTTTGGTTCTGGAGGTTGCCGCAGATTATTCTTGATGTTTGACTTTGGTTGATTGCGAGCCATGTCGATTGGAATGAGATGGCAGGTCTTTTATATAGCCGCTGGCGTAAAACAGTAGAAGATAGTTGCAGGAGGGTTTGATAGAAGATGGTGTGGTCAACGGCGCGAAAAGTCTTGGCAAGATGTATAGTGCTGAATTAGCGCCTAAGCTGACCCGCACGCCCGGCCCAACCTTCTTGGCTTATTTGGTGAGATGTAAAATCGATTTTAGAGCACACCATCGCTAATATCAAAAGATCACCTCTTGACCAGCAGTTTGCAAACATATTCTACCTCAAAGCCGAGACGAAGTGTTCTACTCTGCAGTAGATGAGTTCTCTTACGGTGACAAATCTCCAGGCCGGACTGCCAACAAGCTGAGCAATATCATTAAATCCCCAGAAATTCGCTTAATCGTCTCACACCGAGCATGTTCTTTGCGCAATCCTTAACGCGTACCATATCAGTCTCGCCATGTGCTGAGCTCTGCGCGAATTCAGCAAGATGTTGTGGAGGCACTAGACCCCGAAAATAGCTGAGATATGCTAGGAGTGACCGTAGAGTGGAGCGAAAGACGTCGACTTCATACTGGTCACAATCAAATCATCAAGCGTACTTCTCAATCCCTCATACGCATCATGTTTCAAAGTAGTTGATCTTGGACACTGCCGCTATCCCAAATGGTGTAAACTGAGCCTTTTCCTAAAAATAGAAACAGAAAAGTGGACTAAAATTGGATGCTGGGAGCGAAGAGTGAATGCTATGCGGAAGGATGAGGCGCAGCAAGAAGGTTCGAGAATACTCGTGGGTGGCCACGATTTCTTAAATCGAGAGATGGAAGGCTTTTAGCTCACAACAGGTTGTAAGTAAACGAGAACGACACAGTTAGACCAAATATATTTCCAAACGAACTAGAGATGAGCACTGTCCTATCGCACTCTACCTCTGGAGACATGATCACGAGAAATTTCTACCCCTTCCACTTCTAGCTTCGGGGGTGAGTAGCGGCTGCTTTAAGGTGAGCCGGGGGTGAGCGGCCCTGAGCCGCGCCTGAGCTGAGGTGAGCTCCCGGGTCAATGCAGGGGCAGTGCAGGAGCGCAGCACGCCGGGGCCTGAAATGGTTGCCTAGAGCCCGGCTTCAATTACCGTCGTTGGCCGCCGCCTGCCGCTTAGACTCTTCGAATTGGTGCTGCCTAACGACTGCTGCCTAGAGTCACCCCTGCTCATCCCACCTGGCTAGGTGGCACAGCTAGGCGGCCTAACATGGGCCGACCCATCATAACCTACATTTGTGAAATACCGTCCGCCCCTACATCATCTTTTATCTGTCCTTCAACTACTATCTCTCTGCTGTCGGCTCCTACTATCCGTCTCTCTTAAAAATCAGCCCACATCCTGGAATATGTTAACAGCTGCGACGATCGCTTCCCCGACGTAGCTGCAGCGCCACCGACCCAGTCGAAGTTAGTCCCCCAGCGATCGCGATCGATTGTACTTTCTGAATTCAAACTCGACCAGGTGTTTTCACCCTCCACAATCCATTCTTCGCTCTATGGCTTAGACCAGCGATATAGCCAGGTCGTCTTATTCGCCGCTTCGGACCTCGTCCGCGCAGCAGCTCAGTTCGAAAGGAGATGATTCCTTTTCAGAGCATGCTAGAGCACCTTTTCGCTCAACTCCGTCGCTCTGGAGCCTTCTGCCTCTGCCTTCCTTTGCCGGCCACAGCTTCAATACTGCTCAGCTGATCTGCGATACTGGTTGAGAACCCAGCTTGTGGCGAGGACCCCACGACGAAGCGACTGTCAAAATGATCATCTCTCTTCACGATCGCTGGGGCTTTCCACTTGTCTGCCTGGCCGCGTCGACAAGGATCGCACCTCAGCTGTGATCGGATGACCTGGCATTGAAGGGCTGAGCGTGAGCCAAAACCAGCGAATGGAATCAAAGGAGCCTTGGCTTCGACTCGATCGATATTGCTCCTTTGCGTGTCTGCCTGGCTGCGCCGACATGGATACCGCAATTGCGTTGTTCTGGTGACGTGACCTCGAGACGCAGATCTCACTTTGAGCAGATATCGTGGAGGGGGTGGTGCCGCCGAGCCGTTGCAGGAGTCTCAGCTATAAGATCTAAGCAACAGCAGCTGACGAGGCACGACCGGATGGACATCTCCAAGGGGCGCAGCGAACCCCGCCTCTATTTGCCTCTGTCGTCTCTCTCCGACTCTCGGACTCTCCAACACCAAAATTGGTCTATCTGTATTCCCTTGTTATCTTTGGACTTGTACAGTGGCCATTTTTTGACATGAATTCCATTCATTCTAGCGACCCTCGTTTATGCCAGCGACGGCTCGACACCTGAGGAGCAGGTCGGGGACCAGGGTTCGCGCAGCACTCCACCAACCTCTGTGGCGGGCTCAGAAGCTGGGTAGGCCCCATCATCACAACTCGATGATTCCAATACTGACAGACTGCGTCGATCCAGATGCTCCTCCGTCGACGAGAAGAATGTGTATCCTACTTTAGGTATCTCCGCCTCCAATCCCTCTACCTCTATGCCCACCGCTAATACCTCTACCTCTAATGCCCCTCCTCCATTTGACACCTTCTTCCCCCCTCCAGTTCCCCGAGGCGGTCTGACGCTCCTGATCTTCCGTGGTGCTGGGCGCGTCGCTTCAAACTCCCGCAACAGCCTCCGTGCGTTCCCGAGTTGATTTTTGAGCAGCCATGAATTAGCCCACATTACTTTGTATTATCTGGTGCGTCTCTTGCCAACAATCTCCTTAATTTCCTAGTCCTGCCCTTCGGAATGGGCCAGATCATTTTGGCGTGGGGGCTGCTCAGGAACAGGTAGGGAAATGGCGGTAGTGCCAGTAAGGTAGTGGCAATTGTTTACATTATCGAGTTAGGTTTGTTAGCTTTCGTCTCTGGAGAACTGTCGCCGCCATCCGTGTCGACGTCCTGATTTTGGTCTATATCAGGGAGGTGAGTGGTGGGTGCAGGTGTTTGCTAGACAGCCAGGTCACGGTGACAGTAGGCTTTCTAGTTCGGGACGAAGTATCAGTATAGTACTATGCAACTGAATGACGGGGTGACAGCACCGCCGATGTTGAAATCAAAACTTTGGCATCTCAGGGATGACTCGGAAAGAATGCTCGTTTTATACTGCGCCCGGGAAATCATTTACGCGGCGACTATTTATAGTTTAGGAAAGCGTGGAGCTAAAGCCTCACTACGTTCCGATCGCTTACCCTCTGCTTCTCCAGCTCCCGTGGACAGCGCAACGCAAGAGATTATCAGCATGGCCGAAGAAGCTGATCCACTGGGTCAGCGGACTCTGGGTGCCTCACAAAACCGGATCTCGTAGATCGAGGCGGCGAGGAGCACGTCATGGATCTGGTACGTGGGATCAAGAACAAGCTCAACCTGGGTTATTGCATGGTTCGGAATCGAGGCCAGCAAGACAAGTCTCTTTCGACTACCGATCGTCACGAGAAAGAGAAGCAATTTTTCAAAATTCCTATCACTTGACCGCTGATGCTGATGGACAGGGTGAGGAGAGAGGGCTCAGGGGCTGGGTAAGACCCCAACATCCATACTCGATGATTCCAACGCTGACGGACTCTGTCGATTCAGATGTTCCACCCACCTCGAGAACAACAAATATTCTACCTTCAAGACCACTCATTCCCACCGCAATACCATCCCCTCATCGACGCACGATAAATACAGATGCGGGTCAAGCGACGGAGGTCGCAGACATATCGAGCCTGATCCCTCAGCCGGTCGGCAGAGGCGGACGACGAAGAGGAACCCAACGATAACAACAAAGACGCCTTTACTGTATCTCAAGAAGAAGAGGTCTCGGTCTACCGTTAGAGAGAAGCCTCGCGTGCAGCGTCGTATCGAACGTGGCCGCTTTTCGTTACCAACGTTTTCAGATAAGGGAACCGAGATCGGGGACGCGTTGGACAATAGTAGCTATACATCTTATCACGCCCCAACCCCTCGACTCACCTCGACCGGCCCTGAGGGAGGTACAAGCAATAATCGTAAGATGGAGATTGCAGGCGGACGATCTCGGATGGCTGTCATCTACGAGCAGCAGAGTTGGGAAGGAGAAATCATCAATGAACAAGATATGAAGCAAGGACGCGGGAGGCCCCGCAAGTAACATCTCGTTCTATGGAAACCGTCTTGGGTGGACGGAGCTCGTCTCAACGCCCCAGAATTAGCGCAGAATTAGAAGGAGAAGAGGGCGTCCAAACGCAGGCGTTGATTCAATGGTCCCTGTTGACCAATTCCCGCCCTATTTTCTTCTGGCCCAATGTAACTACTAGCGTGCGTCACAATCAAGTAATTCTGGCAGATATTGCGCTTCCATGTCATAGAAAAATCAAGACCGTTATACCTACCCCCAGCGATTTCAACACCTGCAACTCGGAGATTGCACAGGTACGTCCAACTGGTAGCAAAGTAGCTTAATCCCGAGCTATGAAACCATTTGACAGAACGTATACTGTATGGTGAAGTCAACGTGGTGAAGGGGAATGTGTTGTATCTGGTTTCTACACTGTAATTCGCATTGCCGGCTTCTCATTCCCGCATACCCAGTGTCTTACACCTCTTCCAAATGTACCGGACATGCATCGTCGGATTCCAGATCTTGCAAAACCGCCTCCGCCGAGTCATATTCCCCGGTCCAGCACTTGTGGGTTACGTAGTTCATCAGGAGAGAATTCATCTCGGGGAATTGATGGGATGCAAATCTCGCCTCAATTTGTTCTTCATTATTGAAAGGATCCATATCCGGAAATGGTTCGTGGCCTTGCATAATGTAGTAAAAAGCGGAACCGAGAGCGAAGATGTCGGTCTTCCGGTCGGAGTAGTTGGGATCGGCTCGAGGCATGAACGACTTGATGTTCTCTCGGGCAAGGCCGTCCTTATCGACACTCCCGTCCGGCCGGAGAAGACGTCCTTGGAAGTCACAAAGTTTGACCGTCAAATTATTATCCAGGAGAAGATTATTGACGTTGATATCGCAGTGAATAACATCTGCATTATGTGTTACGGCAACAGCTTCAGTAGCTTGGCGTGCCCATACGAGACTCTGTTGCCATGTTGGTGTGTTAAATTTGAGAAATTGGGCTATAGATCCGCGCAGTGCACGTTCAAGTAGAAGGCCGTCATCTCTCTGGCCCTTGTAACCGATAATATGCTTATGCGGTCCTATCTTTCTCAGGATTTGAGCTTCAAGATCTAGAATCCTCAGTGCTGTTTTGTCGCCTGGGGTTTTTGGGTATTTGAGGACGGTCGTCTTGTCTATAGTGCCTATAAAGCTGTCGGTGCCTAAACCGAGGAACTTAATGACCCCTTCCGGTTTGTAGAAGGGTCTGTAGATCTCCGTAACCATTTGGTAGATGTGTGTTGTTGCGTTTCGTGCTGGGTACGTGCAAATTGAGGTTTAAGTAATGATGTGCAAAGGCAGCGATAATTCGGAAGTATTTGTGCTGCCAACAACGGTTTTGATAACCGTGCTTGCGCCAGGCCAAGCAGTCACTGAACGAACAGTGCCCACGGGGCCTACAGGGTTTGCAAGCCACAAGAACGCATTTACAAGGTACGCCGGCTGACATCTGGTGATGCAAACGTATTGAAATACTGTCAGGCCCATAACAACTTATCATAGTTAGTCACATATAAGGAGTAGAGATTAAACTAGCTACCTAGTCGACTTAGCGAGTAGAGGACCCTAATTTAGTAATCGAGGGGCAAAACCTTTCATACCGCCAGCCCCATCTAGTCCAAGCCCAAAACAGCCATATGGGCCGTCACAGAAACTTTTTTCTATTCTCGGGAGTGGAGATCAACTAGCAGCCTTGAAATTCATCATTTCAACATCTTGGGCAGACCCCTCCCTTCCTGGTGGAAACTCCCGTATGCGAGTCCGTGATGGCATGTCCAGGGGCTGTAGGATTGGCGCATTGGACGATGTTGTATTCGGTTCTCTCGTGCTTCGGCTGCGCGGTACAATTGACCCATCTCACGAGGGTGATCATACGTGTACACATTCTGTCCCGGACCATCAGCTGATGATATTAATATCGCTAGAGGCTGGGAAGGAGGAGCTACTTGTTCAAGGTTGGAATGAATAGATGAAGTGAGTTCTGGGTGTTCGGTGGTGAGTGCTGGATGTCTCAGGAATACAGGACGAGAAGGACGATTATATACGGCACTCTGCTTTGCTTCTGAGTCATACTTTCTTCGTTATCTATTACGCTGTCCTATCATCCTAGCCATTCATAGCTATTGTCGATTGCTCGATTTGGAACTCAAGGTGCATATGCAAGTCGTCAAGTGAGTGGATTGGTGCAAAGCCGAGCGTAGGCTTAGGTGGGAATTCGGGAATAGAAAAGCAACACTGTATATGCAGGGACTGAGAACGGATAAGGCTAGACCGACCTCCTTGCCCCGAAAAGGTGGCTTACTTTATTGGCCAAGGTGCGCCTCCAGTCGTTGTCCTCGCGGGAAAGGATACTCTTATGCTCTTCAAGACGCGGCATGTTAAATTTGAGATTATACATGTATACATTTAGTTTCTTGGTATGCTATTAAGATCTGTCTGTTGCCGCCCTGGATGAACTCGGAGGGGACAGCGCTCATGCGTTCAAACGGAAGCATTCGTGGAGGAGGCTCCAACGTAGATGGTGAAGGGCCTTGAGGTAGAACACAGGTACTTGTGCGTCGTCTGGTTTGTCTACCACTCGGTCCACTACCCTCAACCTCTTGATATCGTGCAATTGATGCTTCGCCTAACGTGGCATGCCGTCGGCGCTTTGGCGATGGCGGCCGTGGTGCAATGGGTAGACGATGGCGGAGGGCCACGTTTCGGAAGTGGTCCCTCTCCTTGATATAGTGGTCTTTCTCCTCTGCCATCTCACGTATTTGTGCCTCCAGTTTGGCTATGTTGTCAGAAGTCTCCCGTTCTCTATCTTTTCGGCGCTAACGAAAACGGTAGGAGACGGTAGCATTTCGCTTACGTTTCTCATCAGCGACTTTCGACACTGCTTTACACGTCAAGAGGTACGTGAATGGGACCTTGCTTCGGCCCCATCATCCGATCCTCCATCGCCTACCACCCGGACTAACTCTTCTCCACAGCCTGGATCTCCACATCCAAAGAATTGCATAATGGCTTGAGGAACGATACTGTCTCTGACGGGAGCATGTCGTAGTCTTTCTTGATGCTCGCCCACCCGCTGCTCTTGGCGGCCAAGAGAACGAAGGTGTTCGGGACTGGAAGAGGCTCGAAAAGAGTATCTCGCACGTCTGGTAGCTACAACAAATTTTAATGCCAATGAATTCCTCTACTGGATAATCCGGTGGAGAGATGAGCACAACGTTTTTATTTCTACCCTCGGGTTTTGAGACATGTACAACAATTTATCTGCAGAGGACGAGAACAAATATCCGTGTACGAACCTGCTTCGATCCAAATCATTTTATGCAGACCTTCTTATGCTCTTTCCAGTCACGTCGTTGGCACTCAACAGAGCAGTATCTCACGGCCTGACACCGGGCACATTTCAACAGGCCTTTCCCACCATCATCAGACTTGCCCTTACCACAAAATCTACACCCCGTCTTGTGAAGAGCCGGTGGCTCCGTTATTTTGTTTTCCTCAAAGCTCTGCTCCACGAACGGAACCGAGAAAGATGGCGATATCGCGGCTCGCACCGCATATTTGATAGCGAGATCCCACTTGGGAAGACCGAAGGAGTACCTGGGTGGAAGAGTTCCCTCTCCGCAAGAACAAATTGGATTCTGACCGAGCTCAACGGACAAGGGGACCAGAGTCTTAGCTCATCACTGTCCGCTACGACACTGTATAGACCTATTTCTGTTAGCTTTTCTAAAAATGGCCGTATTTTTGGCATCAAGGAATCGTGCAGAGGCAAGATAGCCGCATCAAGCACCACTGTATGGTTTGCCTTATCAAGTTCCTCGTTGGGCCCGATAGAAAAATGTTCACGGTTTATATTGCACTCATAGTCTACGTCTTCTCGCCGGGCTTGCCACAAAAGAGTTTCGGTAATGCACATTAATCTTTCGTTATACGAATTTTGACACTAGCATCAGCGCGGGTCGAACTCACAATATCATCTGCAGAACTGAGAAGTGTCATAGTTCGGTTCAGCTGTCGAAGATGTCTATGAAGTATGTGTCTGAGGCTGTACCTCACGCTCTACAACTTTTTACGATAACGGCTCCTGTTGACTAATGTATCTCTATCACGTGACCGAAAGTGCGCGCGCGCATTATGCATCACGTGACGAAAATTCCTGATTCTCTTCACGCGCAGAGCACAGCACGATAGTATTTGATAGCACCCTTAGAATTGTATTCGAAAGGGAGAAAATCCCCACTGTCTCTCAATGCTCACATCCGAGACCCGAAATGTGTCGAGACTTTTCCATTCGTCCTGGAGATTAAATTCCACCTTCAGGATGTCCATTGCATCGAGTTCACCAAAGTGATCAAAAGGGGGAGATCCGGCAGCGAACCGGAAATCGTGCCGGCTCGGAAGAAGAGGTCCAGACAGACCAAGGATTACGACCAAGACGTGAAATTCGACACGTGGCCCCAATTCACGTATGCGTTCGTGGATGAGACGACAAAGCTCTGTGGCAAACACGGCCCTGGAACATCGACCCCTCACTTGATGAGCTCCGACCGTTCATCTTCACCAAAAACCTCCGCCACGAACGTGATCACGGGTTCCACAGAGACGCCGGCGTCGTCTGTATGCACTGACATGTTCGACAAGCTTGACTCTCGCCTCTATCAGCTTCACCAACTGTAACACCTTGTTATCCAAAAAATGCAGTTAGACGACCCCATCCCGTTTCACAATTTTCTCAAGATCGCTGAGGAAACTTACGAGAAGCTCGAGAACGGACAAGGAGTTTCCTTCAGAGAACACTTCAAGACCCAGGCTACAAGAGAATTCAAAGACAATAGAGATGCCGCAGGGCAGAATTGGATTGCTGCTGCAGTCATGAGAGGAGGCCATTTGGCCGCAGATCTTTTTCCGAGTCTGGCGTTCAATATCCGCCCCATATCGCCCTCCCGACTTCCTCCGCCCCTCGAGTGCGAGCGAAAGCCATACTAAAACGACGCAGAGAGACAGACAGATGGGAATGCAATGATCTAGAAAAGGAATAGAGAAAAGAGCTACGCCCGCATTCACACGAACCTATGTTGCAAAATCGCCGTTGACTCGACCTTCTTTACCCTGGGAACTGTTCCCTGGTAAGCAAATCTCCATGCAGGATTCTACCAAAATGAGACTTTTGGAAATTCTGCCCTTTCCTCCTCAACGCGATCAGCATTCTCAGAAACCCAACCGGACTGACTGAAAAGGGACACACTCTCTCCATGATCGCGTCAAACTCTGACCTGCTTGTTGGGCTGATGAATCCGTCGCACGCGACCTCAATTGACTCGTACGGCGGGCGAAAACAGAGTCCTAAGAATCGACAGACCGAAATATACTCCTCGTAGTTCCTCAGGTAGAGCTGACCGGCGAACAAATTGAGCTGCATGACGAAAGGGGGTTGGGCCCAACATTTGGGTACCGCAGGAATGGCGCAAAATGAAAGATCATCTAATGTACGCACAGACATACTGACCCGAGGTGAGTAGACGTGTAGGGTGACCATCTTGTGCTGGCGTATAGATGGCAGTAATGTGTGAGCTTCGTATGGGCTCAGCACCACGCAGTCGACCGTGTTGCGGTTCTTTCCGCTTGCTACCCAGTGGACAGGCCTAAGAAAGGAATCCAAATGCTGTTTTTCTGATGCGTGTACCGTCCGGGCAAAGTCGGCTGTGACCAGTAAATGCACCGGCCAAGTTTCCATCTCAAGACATTCGATGGCGCTTGTGTTCTCGAAAAGCTCAAAGGCAGACTGAAAGGCATTCGAATCACGGTCAAGAATACCCTGGTCAACAAAGCGCTTCACGTCTGGATGGACGCTATGACTGTACGGTGTAAGTGCCAGCGGACGCTCAACTTGTCGCTCCTGCTCGTTCTCGGGCGACAGCTCGCGCTCCTGTTCCTCCTGAAGTGTTGCGTTACTGAACGATGCCAATTCGAATTCTCGACATTTGGCCCGAATGGCGTCCAATTGCGTCTCACGTTTCATGGTTGATTTCTCCTCCACGTTATGTAACAAGACTTGTTCTTCAGATCGTTGTCCTTCAGATCCGTATCGATCCTCGAGAGTTTGCGCCTCAGCTTCGAGCAACGACTCCATGATCTCCAGAGCAGGCCCTTTGCTTCCACCGTTTGAAAACTCCGACCATGCTATATGGCGACGCTGATACCGTATCCCTTGTGTTGCCCACAACGGAACGCATTTCTTTGTGTTGATGCAAGTCTCCGAAACGCTCCATTGTAACACGTCGGCTACATTGATGGTATCGCGCGGGTTTTTGTCGCTGCAGTGGAGGATTGTGCGTTCAACTTCCATTGGCGCGCAGAACATGACTGATTGACCTTTCCCTAGCTTCCGCATTCGCATGCACGCTGTTTGAGTTAGCAGTGGAAGAGAAATTCATGGGATCGAGTCATACCCTGCACAAGTCGATCCTTGGTGAGGTCAGGCCCTAGCGTCACAGCGGCCCGGTAATTCGTCGGTAGCTTCAAGTCCGTCCCTCGTGTGTGAGCCTCGTCGAGGTACACCAGGCATTGGTCCATCTGCTTCGCAAAAGGGGAAATCATTAGCGATTCCGTGATGCCATCACGGCTCAAGACCGACAGATCGTTCTGGTCATCGAAGAATACGGCTGCCTGTGCTTCTGATGCCGGAACGCGCGAGAGCCATGTACGTGCGACTTCCTCGTTCTTCCACTCCAAAACTTGCGCTCCCACATCGAGAATAACGCGCACGGGCGGCTCCGACCTGATGACTATTCGTAGCAACGATTCTGCATCGAGGCTTTCCCTTCCGGATTCCTGCATGGCATGTTTAAAAGAGTTTTCGGGCCGTAGCAGACAATTGAGCACTGCGGTGTTCGTGTGAAGCTGCCGCGGGAGATCGCACTGACTTATGGACAGTGGTAAGATATATCTGCTGTCATTTGTTCCACTGAAACCCGTCGTCGGGTGAACTTTGACTCGTGCGATGTCCCAGCCCGAAGACGACAGCTTGTGTGGAAACTCCTTCATCTCCTTCGGGAAGACAATACGTGACATGTAAAAATCAATTGCACCTTTGGCGAGCCGCAACGAAGGGAAGACCATCTGAGAACACTGCGCAGGATCGCTCAGATTGATGCCAGTCAATTGTCGGAACGCAAACGGTAGTTCAGGAGCATCCTGAACCCAGCGTTCATATTCTTCCTGGGCATGGTCGGACGAAAGCAGCTTTTCGAAGGCGGTATATAACTGCTCATCCGAAAGGCCACCGTGGTAATAACTTAGACAAGTTAGAACAATGGCGGCATCGGGGTGGCTGAACTCAGCCCGCGTTGCAGGATTGTCCTTTGCACGATATGGTACAGCAAGCATGGTCCGCGAGAGGTCAAGTCCGTAGTTGACGCGCCATCGCTTCTGCTGCAGAGCAAATGCCAGAACCCCACCAGCAATCAGGCCTTTAAGAAGAAGCAAGCTCCTCCTCATCGATTCCACACCAAGAACATGATGCTGCAATAGCTTGGTGTCGGCTTCGCCAATATCGAGATCCGTGAGAAACCTCGACAGGGCAGCTCGCACGTGTTGGGGAAGATTCCACACGGGCACTCCCGGCAGACCCGCTTCACACACTTCTCTTGCCACCATCTCGATAAGTTTATCGGCGGCGGAAGGCTGCAGAATTCGTATGCGGGGGAAGCTTCCAGGGCACACAGGTCGTAGCTCCAAGCCTTGCGGGAAATTTTGAAGGACTGGCTGTGCGAATCGGCTCACGAGTCCTAAAACATGCTCGATGATGGTCCATCGGTCCGGGCTGAACTCAATTGCGCGCTGCGTACCCATGGTGTAAACAAGCTCGAAGCGGACACTCAAAATTTCATCACTTTCGTCGAGGATGTCACGCGAATTGTCCTCCAGCCAGCGCTGTGTCTTGATCAGGACGTTGCCCAGCTCCGACTCGCCGGACAAAAGCTTTTCAAGGCCCATCAGCTCAAACGAAAGGAGGTGTTCTGGCTGGACGAGAAGTATTCCACCCGTGCGCATACATTCTTCGCACAGGTTTCGGATTCGCCTTGCCTTGTGCACGTCCAACCGGACCGACCGTGAGATCGGCATGAGGAAGATACGTCTGCCAAGCATGCCACCAAGCTTCCTCAGTAGCACATGGAACATCTGGATTGACAGTGGTTTGAGGACGACGACCCGCACAAGCTTTTTTCCATCTGCCAGAGCCGCAGCCACAATAGGAACGATGACGGATGACTTTCCTTCGCCCATGTTCAGCTGCAAGATCGAGTTCGCACCGGACGACGGTGAAATCATTTCCCGGGCAATTTGAGCTTGCACCCGTCGGATCGAGATGTTGTTTTCAATTTCGAGAAGCAGCCAGTCCGGATATTTTATTGGATCCCAACCTTGATGGCCCGGGTTGTTGAGTTCGCTCAACAGTTCCGAATTGTTTCCGATACACGTAAGGAGGCGCTCGGCCCGTTGCAGGTTCGATATGGCCAATGCATACTCAATCAAAGAACCCTCCCAGTCGTCGCGCAACGAGGCTCCTTTGCCACCTGCCAGATGTTGAAGCAGCGAGGTGGTTGACAGGCGGGGCCACATTTTCGCCCCACAAGCCAGACGATGCGTGATTAACGTTTCCGCCTGGAGGCAACGACAAATCGTTTGATATACATCATCGACGTGGGTCTTGCACAGCGTTAGATGATCTTCCAGCAGTGGCTTCAGTGCCTTTGGTGATCCACTTAGTCTGTCTTCCGCACTGCCGTGAAGAGAGTCGAAGCTATTCCACAAGTCAATGGCGTATCGTCGCTCATAGCGGCCTGAAGATTTCCATAACAGACGCATCAAAAGTAGCTTGAGTTCGCCGTGGTTCCCCTCATTCTCGTCTTGCTGACCGACCCAGGAATCAAAGTTTTCCAGGCGAGCCGGAGACAGGTTAGGAGCGGGTCTTCCCACAATGTCATTAAATTTGACATGGCTCCGCTTTGGACAATAATGGTAGGGGGGCTGCGGAAAGGAGTATCCCAGTAGAGTTTGACATCGGGCACTGAGCTGGTTTAGTATGTCTTGCGTTTCGCCGATATACTCTTTAAACTTGGCATTGCGATACCAGCTTTGAAACCAGATCATGGCAGCCTTTGTGGCCTCATTCACGGAAATGTACGTGTTGAATTCAATGTCTACTGGATCGCAAACATTTGCTTCGGGCCACTGGCAGATGAGGGCATCCGCGAAGTAGCCGAGACGTTCTTCCACCGCCGCTTGGTGCTCGTCCCTTCGACGCTCGTCGGCGTCTGCGAAGTTTTCGTAGGAGAACTGAGGCAAGTTGGATTCCGGACACAGAGAAAACGGCCGCGTCTTTTGTTTAGTCACGTCTACCAATTTCTCCTTATCCGGCTGAAAGCCATGCGATAGGTGAAAGGACGTGTAGTCTGGCGGTCTTATTACTTGAAGTTCGGGGACCGTTGCGAAAGCCAGAAGCGTCTGAACAAGCTCTTGCTTCGCGTGCTGTGAATAACTCAGGGTGGACAGAAATATCATGACTCTGTATTTGTCTCTCTCAACCACACTGTGAGATAAAGCGGTCTGTAGCGTACACCAATCTCTCGGGAGAAACTTGGCAGGTGGATCCAGCCATTTCGTATGGTAGCCTAGAGGAAAGGTTTCTTCTTTTCTGCAACCGCGCAGTGGCTCGCCCCATGACTCGAGCTCATGGAGCAACTGTGAACAGCCTCTCAAGTTTGCAGACCAGCTGTCGACCAGCTTCGCAATGCGACAAACCTGGGACTCTCGTATGCTGTCCGAGACATGGTCTCGGGCGATATAAACGACATCGTGCTCTGTTGTGTGATCCTCCGCTCCGAATCCGTGTACACGATATGTAGAATCCCGGATGGAGGCCCTCTTAAGCAAGTGTTGGTCGCTGCAGATGTCTGCATCCGGTAATGTCGCGGGTTTATCATGAAATAGACCGGATGTTCTCGCTTGTTCGAAAATTGACCGCACGGATGTGCAAAACGAGATGTGCTGTGAAAGTGGAGAGAGTGTCTGCCATTGTACCTCTTGCATCACCCGGAGGTGACGGGGGTAGTACTGACGACGCGGGGTCAGTTGCGCAAGGAGCACCAGCAGGTCAACTTCCATTTGGTCAAGGCTGAGAAAAGATCCGACGGAGGGCGACGCTATTGTCGAGAGGGCTTCTTCGGTGCCGGTCCGACCGGTGAGTTCGTCGGTCAGACAGTGGGCTGTTACAGCATGAAGGTAGCATTTGAACAGTTTGCTCCTAAGGCTGCCGTTGTCGACAAGTCGCCCAATTTGACGATCAATATGATAGAGATGGTACGAAAGGTGCTGCGTTGAGGTGTCAATCTGTACACGTACGTGGGAGCCCTCTGGCTTGAACGAAACGTCGCCGTGAGGGATGATGACACTGCGCGACGAGTCGTTGTTTCCCCGAAGGACCAGCTTGTTGACCAGTCCGGTTAGGGTGCCAAACGATTGGTTTGCATCTACGGTCATCCCACGAAATTGCTTCCATTCAAGCTGCGTGGCACTTTTTTTCAAGAAAAATTCAAGCTTCAGCCGTGGCAAGTGAACCTCCAACACCTCCGTCTCGCCGTTGAGTGTGATGTGTACGTGGGCCGCATGTTCTAACGGACCCAGGATTGTTGACACGGCCTTTGCTGTGGGTGAATGAAGGTCTATCAATTTCGACGAACCCCGAATCAAGAAGCTTTCCCCTCGGCTGTCGGACCGCATCTGCCAGCTCTGTAATGTCGGCGTCCAAGCATTGAGTAACGGTCGCCATTCAATGAAACCCGTGTTAATGTCCAGCCAATGCGCGTAATCTTGAATGAAAGCCTGTGGAAAATCGCCGTCCAGAGCGTGCACCGGGAGCAGTTCGTAGATGTGTCCTGGTTTTCTTGCCTGAATAATGAGATTGGAGTCGTGCATACGAAAGTATAACTGTTATAGTATTAATTAGCAACACAAAGCAGCTCCGTCATTAACAACCCCGTCCACAAGAAGAAGGGGGACAAAGAAAAAGGAAAGAATAATGTTCACTTTGTGGTTGAATAACTCATTCCGAGCTTCGAAAACCATTTCACTGATAGTTGACGGGACAACATCGAGAACTTTCTGTGTCGCATATCGATCCATTAGCCCTCCTTCCTATGCTTCTTTGAATAGAAAATGTCACTTTACCTCGCCAAATAGTCGACGGAAAGTCGGATGTGATTCGTACGAGTAGGGAAGCCTTGTAAGCGGCGATCCGTTGACAAGCAAACTTCCGTCCAGCAGATTGTAGTGGACCAGCATCGACGAAACACCGCCTTCATTTGATGTCTCCGTTCCGAGCCATCGCTCGTTGGGCGTTTCCAAGGCCGTCCATGGGGTTCCCGGCACATATCCTGCCCAAAGTCGACCAACTGTACTATCGAGACCGTTCCGGACCTCTAGAATCCGCTTGCGCAGAAGTGGTTCGAGAACGTACGATAGCCTCCAATATCGTTGCAATAGTATTTTTATCGATGCAGGTAGATCGTCTGTCACCACTGGGCATCGGTCGTGCACGAAGATTGAGCATTCAGTTACGACTGCAATATCCTCGTCCGAATTGGATACATCAGGAAGGTGGTGCGGATCTACGTCAAACGTCCCATGACAGGTCAAGGCTACTTCAAGCGTCCGGATTTTCAGATTTTCGAGCTCCTCCTCCTTCTGTTCTTCCTGCAACTTTCGCCCCAATTCGCGGGTCCAGCACAATGAGATTGCTCGTGCTCGTCGCAGAAAACGGCAGCAACCTTGGCGAACCACGTTGCAGATAGAAAGAGAGAGCAGTCGAGTTGCAAGAGCGACAAAAGTACGTGCCGCTGCAGCACCCTGCCAGTTGCCTTCGATCGTCCCGACTGCATCGTTCAAGGCCGACAGCAATGACTTCCCAAACTCCTCCTCTTCAAGGTCGGCGTGGGATTCTCGACACACCTCTCCTTTACTACAAGGGCCAACCTGCCATGCAGCCTGGGTGAGCAAAGCCTGCGTCTCATGGCAACTGAAATTGAGGACACGAGCGGTGAGTTCGCGAGCGATGTTCCGCCATTGCAGTCGATGACCTGACCGCAAGGTTCCAAAGGCGTAGAATTCATGCATCGTCAGCGTCTCAGGACACTCAGCTTGACTCGCAAGTATCTCGTTAGAGGTGTGAATTGTGTTGTTCACGGCGTACTGCAGCCCTCTATACGGCCCAGCTGGAAGCTTGAGTGTGCACTTTTCACGCACATTGCAGTAACCTAAGAGCTCTTCCGTCCATCTCGTTTTCTTCGAATCGTAAACGGAATAGTTTAAGCCGTTTTTGACGCATACGTTAGTCTCATTGGCCTGAGAAATGTTCTGACGTCGATAATGCGAGATGACAAAAGGTTTTGTTGTAGATGTGAGCTGGAGTCGTCCTGTCTGCGATATAAAGAACTTTTGTAAACCGGCGTAGTTGCGGAGGGCGTATACCCCTTGCTGCTTGCCTCTGCCTCGACGTGGAGTTTGAGCGCCACGATCGACAGACAACGTGTCGACAAGAATGCTATAAGTGATATCACGCCATTCGGATACAACAGCTGGCACATCAAGCTCGAATACCGCGGCCTTCGCCTCCAGGTCTCTCTCCGGAAGTGGCCACTCATGAACGTCAATGGTGAGCCTTCCGGCCTTTGTGTTCAGCTGGCATTTCTGACAGGAGCCGCTGTGCTCAGAAACTTGTTGACGTCTTCGCCGCCGAGAGACGTACTGGCAATCCATTCTGCCCGACTGTTTAATCAGCTCGTGATATCGTTGAAGTTCCTTCGCAAGCTCGGATACTTTTTGAGACCGTTCATTCGTCGCCTCCGCCTCGATCTTCCGTCGCAGTTCCTGGTGATCTGGCGACTGCAGAAAGTACCGCACGGCAAAGCTCTTCTGTGTGTCGACTGACCGAAAGATGGACGGGTACCCCGGTAGAGCTGCTCTTCTCATTACGAGATACTGCTCAATGCGGTATAGTCGTTCCATCTGAGCCTTCCTGGGTAATAGTAACGGTTCGAATAGCGACGGCGGAAACTCCGGATCGTAGTCGCGTAATAAAGGACAGTGGTGCATCGCGCACTCGTCAAGCGCAACCCACAGGTCCATTGAGGTGAGGAGCATAAGAGAAATGTCTTCCGGCATATCTGTATAAGCGGAAGAGGCCGCCGATATATAGGTGTCAATGACCTTGGCAAGGGCCGTGCAGGTGTCTTTACGTTCCATGTTTGCACGCAGCCAGTCGTTGAGAGAGTGGTGCACCCAGAGTTCCAGATCTGCCAGATACAAGCGGACGTGGCCTCCGTCCCCCTCAGTTAACAGACTCAGGTCGGGCAAGCTTGAACTGCACTGCGAGATGCGGCGACCACAATCCGACGTAAAATGGTGAGAGGTTGAGGGTGCCACCGACCGCGTCAGCACTCTCGCCACATACGGCCGCAATCTTGAGAGCGTTAGATCAGTATCGTGGAGGAAGGACAGCTGCGATGGGAGCCAGTTCTGCTGCGTCCCTAAGGGATCCGGATGCTTCTCCACGGATTTCCATCTGTGAACCAATTCTTGCTGGACAGCCCCCATTGTCGTCTCCACATACTGCAACCAGGCCGTCCCATCCACTGCCCCAAGTTTCAGCGCACGGCGGCTGATCTTTGCTGTCATAAGAAAGAGCGTCTCACTCGGCAGAGAAGCTTCCAGAGCGCCTTCCAAGACGTGGGTCATGAAAAACAGCATAAATGACTTGTACCGCATGTGCGGCTCCTCATCATCGTTACGTATGAGACTCGTCTGCAATGCAACGCGAAGGAAGAGCCACAAAGGGGAACGTCGCCACGGTGTGAGTGCATCCTTCCACAGGACGTCGTCGCGTGTGTGCTTGTAGATGCGAGGAACATCGAGCGGTTGCCCAACGGCTCGCAGAATGCCGGTGAGCATCTCCGTGACGAACCTTGGGTGCACTGTGTCCCTGTTCTCAATGACCTTCGAGTGTGCCTTTGTTGTAGTTGGCATTACTTCCTGAGGCGTCTCAGCATCAAGTGTGACGAGTAATTCGGTCAGCGGCTTGAGAAAGCTGGCATCGGCGATTCGGTCTTGACCGATTACCATGGCTGGACCGGGAAAGCAGCGTCGCAGCCGGCCTCTGGCCCCGATAACGGCCTCAGTGGTCGGCGAGACTTCGAACAACTCGAATGAGTATTGATCAGAAGATCTCCGGACGATGAGCCCGGCGTTCTGGCTGCGGACGTGCAACGCAAGAATATCTGTATTTAACGCAAACGATGTTAAACGCCTGTTTCGTCCCAAAGGTTGATTCATTCGTACCTCCATCGATCATTCTCCTCAGCGTTGTTTCCACTCTTTCGGCCACCAGTCCTCCAAAGTGATCCCGTAGCTCGAGCATGTTGCTGACCATCTTGATGCAGGGTATCCATTCCGAACGCTCTTGCTCTGGAATGTGAGCTTGGAGCGATCCCAGTGCTGCCCGCAACTCTTCTATGAAAGAAGCGCTCTTCGTATCGTCGCTGTCATCTTTCTGCGGCAGTTTCGGAGGGAGGAAGACGTGGTTTATGATGAAATTCAGATCTTTGCGCATTTTGATGTATTACCGATGAAAATTCTTGAAGTTAGTAACGAATGGTCGATGTGAGCCTTCTGCCATAGATATAACAGAGTTGATGATCTTCTTCATATTATAAGGTGAAAAAGATTCATGGTTATGTGCCGGGCAAGAAGCGGGGAATTTGATATCGGATTGGCTGGTGCAGAATCCCTTACTTTCGTCTTCATTCTTCGGGTTGTACAACTTCAATTGGTAGATGACCATCTACAAGGGGACAAGCGCGGCACGCCATCCTCGTCATTCTGTGCAGATGGATCACTGTCTCAAAGAGTCTAAGACGCGTGACCTTCACATCAGTACGTCTGACGCAACGTCAGCCAATATCAAAGTCGCAGAAACAACGAAAAGAGGAGAGCAAACACTGCATAAGAACCTGCGTCCTAGTCTAACTCAGGCGGAGGAAGCGGATTCGGGCTTGGGGATGAGAAAGGAGAACATGGGCCCGCTGATTCGCGGGGCATCTTCTCAATCCCTCATGCACTGGATGATGTCAGACTCCGACAGGGCACAAGCACAGACTCGCAAGGCATACCCAGGGTGTAAGTGGGTTGTGAACCTCCTGATAGAGTTGACTAAATGCTAATTCTCAACCCCCATTCTTGGGAGGGAGAAATAGAATGCCCCAAATCTTGCTACATAAAGGCTTGACCGAGTCTAATCGGTGGCAATTCCTCCATAAAGTCCTCGAACCCGTCAATATGCATGTCACCTTACTTACTTCTCCAGCTAAGATAGTCCGTCTTTCAATCTACCTACACTCGACCAGTAGTATCGACAGAAACACATTGTTTTTAGCCAAAGCCAAAGGGTATATCATTGCTCGATTGCAACGCATGTAATCGATGAGGGATTTCTTCGTTGGGAAGCGATATGGAATCGTGTTCTCACTTTTCGCTTGGAGAAAATGAAAAATGTTGACGTGTATGCCCTTAAGTGCCTGGAGGTAAAGGTCAGCAAACCGAAGTTGTGACCCACATGATCAAGGTGTTATACTTTCTTGCACTTATTTATTGAAGGTGGTATCGATGATAGGCCACAATCACGACATATCTCTTGCCACCTCTCTCTCTTACTAACATCTGACCCGTAATATTTTGCGAACTCTGCTGCAATGCGTTTTCTGGCGATTGATGGTTTGTTATTCTGAGATATGTTGAGTCCACGAAAATTTTGAAGGAGGGTGTCAATTCCTCCAGCCATTGACTCGGGATCTTGTCCAACAGGCACGCTATCTCCGAAACATTGCTTCCATGCCTCCGTATAAGTTCCCTTTTTAGAGCCGGGAACCCACTGTCGATGCCTCGAAAGCCGATGGAATTCATCAAGGATTGGAGCACAAGGGTCGTGCTTGAATCCATTATATTGCAAGAAGAACGATGATCGTGAAGAGGCCAGAAGAGACATGCTAATAATGCTTGAGGTTTGAAGTACACGCGACGGTTGATCATCTCTGGTAGCTGCTAATTTATAGGAACAAAGATAGAGGATAGAAGACGTTGCCTATTTGGTTGATTCCTTGATCGTCGGCTGCATGACGAAGTCCTATTAGGTAAATGATGGACGGCTTTGAACCGTATCCAGTCCGCCACCAGGTGGATTCAATTCTTCGAGTTAAAAGCTTGTCCAAAAGGGGTATTTACTTAAGCTACAGATGGATAACACTCAATCTGGAATAGAACACAATGTTACGTAATCTCTGATTCAGTTCTTACAATGAACTAAAATGTACATATTCCCAACTTCTTGAAAGACCGAAAGTTGCACCCTTACGCTGTACTTTGTCAGCCCTATCTCCACCATGGCTAGTGGTATTCGACTACGCAAGCTTCAAGCCCACATGGGTTATGAATTCGCAGACATCGATCATTTGAGGCAAGCATTAACGGCTGCTGACGCTGTTGAAGAAAACCACGACGGCAATCGTAGGCTAGCACAGCTAGGAGACACAATGATTCAAGGTGTATTGGTTGACAAAGCATACGCAGAAGGAGCTTCACGAAGTAAGATTTCAATCAAATGGGAGAAAGTTGAACGCTTATTCACAAATCAAGGCGCTGCAAGTAACTTCATCAAGTGCACTGCCACCAAGAAGCATCGTGCCGCGAGGGCTACCGATTTAGGCATTGACGCTTGCATTACATACAGTCCTCGACAGCAAGACCAACCGCCATCGACAACAGTTCTAAGTCTGGCAGTGAGTGCCATCGTGGGAGCTTCATGGATCGATTGTAGGAGGGACTTCAAAGTTCTTAGGCAAGTCGTGGAGTACCTCTGGTAGGTAGTTGTTCAGTTGAAATGCTGTCTACGCTGACCGTTCGCGCATTTCAGTATTGTTACGCCAGAAGAAGTTTGTGTTGATCCTCAAGAACTCTTATTTCGAAGGCTTAATCAGATCACATTCTTAGGCGAAACCACCGAGAGCCCGGTACAACCTCAGACCTTAAATAACGATAGTTTCTGGGAAAGTATTGTCGAACGTGAGGGAAGTCTTTCTCGTGCACTTGATCAAGTACAACCTGAATCTTTCATTGGCAACAACTCCGCAGTGGAAAGTTTGACAACGCCTGCAGGAGAAAGCAGAGACTTTTCTACCCAAGTAAGTGTTCTGCCCAACGAAGCAAGCCGAAATCAAACGATCACTATCGCAAGCGTGGACGGAACTGTGCCGGATCAAGCGAATCCACTGACTCAGTATCAGTCGAGCGGGATTGAGGCAAACAAATTAGCTGTGAAACGACGGAAGGAGGCTCCCATAACTACGGAACCAAAAAGGAAAAGACCAAACAATCGCCGCACTCAATGGTTTGGGTTTGACGAGGCTTTACTCGACCGATGTATTTCCCTAGAAAAAACCAAATGTGATAACCTAAGACTTGCTTGCCCAGAAAGGTCTTACCAATCTACGGAGACGCAAGATTGCATCATGACTATGGGATTGGACCAATACAGGATAGAAGTCAAAACGCTCTTCTCCGCAATAGCAAGCACTGAATCATTCGAGGTACTCGGTACCATTTTGCAAGCGTATAGGCGTGGCCCAACCGACGATTCAAGAAAACCTGGATACAGTCTCTCAAATGCAAGGAGACTGGAGGCAATCGAAAGTCTGGACCAAAATATCGCCAACCTTGGTCTTCTTAGGAGATGCCACGTTCTTCAGCTGTTTAGAGAGAATTGCCATTGTCCAGAAGCAGCCACCGACGGGTTCGTTGTTGTGACTACCAAAGGTTTCTCAGACCGAGCCAAACCAAAAAGGGGCAATCCTAGTTATCTTGCTAATGCTGAGATCACAAAAGCGATCATGAACGAGGTCTACCCCATGTTAGAGGAGAGCTGTGCGCAATACACAGAAAGATATCGTACTGTGTCTTATTTGAGAAGGCTTGGGAAGCGTCTGAACATACTAGAAATGAAGTTTGGGTATGGCATACTCGGATTGCTCCCTCTAGGGTCGCAACTGAACCTGAGCGTCACTGACAGCATGTACGTTATTGCCATCTGCTTTTCGACTGATGTTGACTTGATTATAGGATCATGTCGCTGCCTGATGAAAGCTTCGAGAAATTCGTTGTGCTTCTTGACAGATGCAGAGGTCAAACCCTACGTCAACTCAGTAGCCCGGTCGAGTCCATCGTAGCTAAGGTGTTTCGCGGAACTCTCTCACACTCAGCAAGCTCCGTTGCTCTAGACCTCGAACCCGTACAAATTCTCCAGAAGTGCAAAGAATGTCCAGAGGTTATAAACCTCCTCGTTTATGCGTCGATTTTGCCGCCTCAACTGCTTCCGACGGATGCTCATAGATAATATTAGAGGGCCAAAGACGGTACTGTCCAAGGCCTCGTCGACTAGAGTCTGTAACGCTGAGAGTAGGCTTCTAGGTTAGGGGGAGCAGGCTGCGAAAGGTGAGGCTAGCCCAAAATCAGCATCGCCAGTACTGTAAAATTAAGGATTTCTAGTATCTTTCTCTGGCATCTCCGCTATGAACTTAAATGGAGCTTGTGGTAGACGTACAACTGTAGCCCTAGATTATCAAATATGTTTAGGCGCCAGCCGAGTCGCGCTCTGACAATATCGACAATGGCCAGAGGGCTTATGTTGCAGTGTGCTCAAAAACGGTTAGCTAGTGGCACGGTGAGATATTGTGATTATGGCATGCTAGTGGGCGAAGACACCAGCGTTGGGATAGACATGGAATAACGATGGCTCTCCACCTCCATAGGATGTAGGAATGAAGTTTCGTGGTGGCCGTGCGAGCGTTGGGATCAACACCTTTTGCAAGGCGAAGGCTTGGTGCGACGTGAAACCTAATTGTGGGACTTTCAGTTCCGGGGTCCAGTCTATCACAGTTTATTGAACTTGGAAAATTGTAGGAAAGCAGGAGAGTCATGCGGTTCCGCCTTTAAGAAGTCGGCATCCATCTCCTCAAATTCATATCTATAGCAAAGATTTCTTCTGCTCAGAATATCATCCATATGTTCATAGATTTGCTGGCTGACTTGACGAAGAAAAGCGCCTCGACTCTCATCCAAGAGGTCTAGGAAGTACGTGAACAGAGGCAGTGACATCTTCTCAATGCTGGGAATCATTAGTCAAACAATTGACACTTCACACCAGCTAGACTTACTCGGAATTCTTGATTCGATATTCACCATCTGTGGGGATCAAAGCGAGTATACCGTCCCCAAATCTTTGCTGTAGCAGCCGCCAATTCCGTCCACTACCCAGCCTATTCTTTAAGATTTTCAGTCTTTTTGAATAACCATCATCCACTTTCCCAGTTTGAAAACGGGGCGGCTCCACCTTAGGGTAGGCTTCGGCCATCATATCCTTCAGAGCTAGGGAAGCCGCGCCTCTATACTGTCTCTCTGGGTCTTCTGAAGCTTTTTCAGCAGGCCTCAGCAATTTTGCCGTTCGTCTGGGCATGATCTTTTGAGTACGACGTTCTTGGGTCAGGTGATTACTACAGTTCAGTTCTCGTTCCTCACGAATGAGAACTAGGTGTGCCAATTGATAACGCCGCTGAATAGATCCAATGGATGCCACCGCGTCCAAAGCGTCCAGGCTTTGTATGGTTTGGGCAACGTTCCCATTGAGCTGAGAGAGCATCGGACTTTGGTTTTCCCGAATTGCGGTATATGCATCGCGTAGTTGATAAAAGGCATCATGACTAGCGATTGAGACCAGTATGCGGGTCAATGAATCTGCCTGAGCACTGATTAAAGTTCCATCAAGGTTGCAAGCTTCGAATTTTGCGAATATCTGGCTTGGTTGTGAGCGCACATATGACGGCGACGGTCGGTTGAGACTCTTCAAAGTCTTGTCATGCCGCATCTCATATTTCTTCCACGACTGGTATTCGCTAGTAGACACTTGAGCCTTTTCTGAGGTGGGTTTTTTCCTTGTCTTTGGTTCCAGCTTTTGTCTCTTTCTCTTTCTGACTCCGTGCATGAGTGCAGTCACTGGCTCATCAACAGAAGAAACATCGTTCTCTTCTGCTTCTTGCTCTTCATCCCTATTGCGCAGACACATCTTCTTACTATGAATGAATCCAGCTGGACAGAGCTGTTCCTTGCAGTCTCGATAATTCAATATATTCCAATTGCAATCAGCATAATTGACCGCTTCGGCCAAATTGTAACCTGCATTGAACCCTTGGTGATAGGAACGCGGGAAAGTGACGACGGCCTCATTCGGCAGTTGACGGATAATTTGGAAGGAGATGCCCCAGGCGTCTAGGGTCGAGCGTAGCACATAAGTGGCAGAGTGGAGTACAAATTGTTCACAAATTGTTTTGTAGTAAGATCCATTGGTTGCACGAAGTTTCTCCTCAAGTCGCTGAGCATGGCCTGGTGCGATTATGACCCAGACCTTAGGTTGTCCGGTGTAGAGATAATTGATAGAATGCAGCCGGTGATCCTCTTGATGGATAGCGAAAGGTGCTCCAAAGGTAGGCCCAGCTTGATAAGAGAAAGGCCAATGGATGCCAGGGATGCGCTTTTTGGTCTCCGGGAGACGATCGCCCTTGAGAGGCCAGATGGGGGATTTGTTCGGTAGGCCTAACTTTGCCCGAGTAGCAGGCTCCCTTGCATCCACGTCCGCGCAGTAATAGACGTCTTTCAATGTATCTAGATCGTTGACCTGGTTTTCAAGAAGGGTTTCGAATCGTTCTATGAGCTGATCAGTTGACGATGTATCCAACGGGTTAAGGTCTGCTTGAGCATCCACATCAAATTCCTTCCTCTCAACTCTGAAAGTATCATTTCCTAGACGCTCGATTGAGAATTGATATCCCTTCTGCGTCACAGTGGCATGGGGACCCAACAGGCCGCGACCAGCGACGCCCTCCGGAATGAGTACCTTGAAAGCGCCACTTGTACTCGCACCAAGTGATTCGGCATAGCGGAGAATTGCAGGGAAGTCCAACCACTGCTCCGGAGTAGGTTTGAGCAGTAACACTCCACCTTCAAAAAGGTAGTGGATAGATTTGCTATCATCATCGAGCGGTGGTGATACTCCTCCTCCTGAATTGATAGCATGTGCACGGGTACTGGTAGATGTTATGCCTGGAGAGCTGGTTGCGGAAGACGTTTGGTGGGCTGCATCATGGATTTCTTTGGGAGTAGAGGTTTCCTGACTGACATCCTGAACATCTTCAAGAATCTGATTAATGATATCTTCAACATCTTGAGAGATGGTCTTTTCAGTTATAACCTGCACCCCTTGAACGAAGGTACCGTTCTGAGTTTCACCAGCAATATCATCTTCAGCTGCATCATCAACTACTTCAGTCAGGCAGACTGTTTGACCGCTGCAGCCTTCCTTGCAGGTCATAGAGGCCTCTTCAACCACATCCTCAACATGTTCCGAAGGAGATGTCTGCTGAGTATTATCCTCTATAGTACCAGCCGAAGGGGCTTCTGGATTTAAGTTCGAAAATCCTGAGGCTGTAGAAGCAATCTGGGCGGAAGGTGAGGCGATAACCGCACTTTCAAACGAAGAAGTATGAGAAGAAGGTTGAGATGTAATATTTAGATCCCTTGAAGAAGCTGAAGGTTCAGGATGCTTAGTTGCGCAGGATGACCGCTGGTGTGTATTGTGACCTGCGTGAGCCTGCACGCACTGGAAAGTGTAAGCAATGGTCTAAATTTTCTCTTACAGTCTCAGAAAGGATGCACTTACAGAGGTCTGAAGATCAAGAAGATAAGTAGATAGTGAACGTAACTCATCATTGATTGCTTCTGAGCAATCGCCATGGTCTTCTCTTAGATCCGCCACTTTGAAATTGATGTCGTCTCGGAGGCATTGAAAGACCTATTATCGTCAGCAATAAATACATCCAGGGATATCAATCTTGCGTACACGTTCAATAATGAATCTCATTTGATTTTTAGTGAAAGGCCAGACGCTCTGCAGGTATTGCTGTCTGCTGGAAGTCGGTTTAAGTTTTGCGACTTCAAGGAAGTCGCAATTCTTTTGTCTAACTTAATATGGTCTCTGCTGAGTAATCGAATGCCGAGGTCTGATCTGTGGCGGTGACGTTTGGAACTCAACAACATATGATCGAGACTTCCACATGAATTCAACACCAGAACCCACCCACCACGGGATCGTAGTCACGGTTAATTCACAAAGCTTGTATATGGTCATGTATCATTCGGTCCATTCGATCATTTATTTACTTCTTGCATCGTAACAGCTTCAAGTTATATAACGTCTTCATACTTCTTACAGAGAAGTCCCAGACGTTCAAGTATGATGAATGACTAGAACAACTATGAAGGTCTCAGAATGATGAATTACGTAGGATAAATGCCTTGTCGGGCGGCCATTATCACTCTATTCACCCTACGGTCAAGCCTGCCGTGCGACTTCAGCCGCCCTACGGTCAAGTGTCTCTTTCACAGCCGTGTTAAGCAATTCTTGCCCAGGTCATAGAATTCTGTCCGATCACGTATAGCTGTCATAAGCTTAGGATATGGGTTTCGAAGACTAGAACTTGATGTGCTTGCTTCTATGCTCGCTTCGGTGCTTAACTAGTGACTATTTGCTTTGATTGACCGATGCATCCCGTAAGCTAGGATTGAAGAAGGGAGATATGAATTTGAGGCAAAGAAAGCATAGACATGATTTGAATACGCGGTTTGAATGGTACGAAGGTGATTTGTGTTATGCCAACAGAAATTAGACAAGTATGATCACCGCTGTTGAAAATTTGCAGAGGCTCTGGCACAGATCCCGAGTATCTATGCAGACCTTATCTATGTGTACCTAGTTTCTTAACTCAGCACCTAAACACATGGCTTCAAGGGTCGCATCATCACAGGGGAACTCGTCACTGAAAGGTTCTTCTGTCGTCAATGCTTCGCGAATCTGCGCATTTAGGCCAGCACTAACTTCGCGCTCTCTGCTGGATTCAGGCTTGCTGCTCACCACGATTTTTCCCTCAGAAGCTGTTCCTCCACACATACTATTCGATGTATCATTCCCGTTACTCCCAATGTCATGTCTTGCGAGGACTTTGGAAACAGCATCTGCGAGCAAATCGCCTATGAAGGATTGAATTCCATCATCCTCTTTGCCCATAGCCACTTTGGACCGCTCCTCCATTCGATCAAGCTCTGCACGTCGGTCAGAGAGGACGCAAATCTCGTCGGCAAATTTTTCTTGGAGTGAAGCCTCCGCAATTGCAAGAGCTTTACTCTGATTTAGTATTTCTTTTCGTATTTGGTTTAGCTGTACAGTTCACCTCTTCCACCTGGAGCTATAGATCCTGTATGGCGGCCTCGAACCTGCTTGGGTGACAAACACATGCCAGATGCTAATCCTGAGAGTAAAGTAGCGACAGCGAGATTAGCCGTACACGATTGGATTTATATGGTATTGGCCGTATTGTACGGTATTGTAATCGTACGAGGTTTAATAATCATACAGTGTAATCTAAATACTGTAGTAGTATCAATTGGATTACTACTGGACACACTGCTTAGGACAGTGGGGTTGTAGTGAGCAGCAGGCCAGCAGCGTAAACGACGATAATCGATGACGAAGCCGGTTTGAGCACTAGAAGCGCCGGCGCATATAGCGGGAAGGGCAATTGGTGATGGAGATCAGCAAAGAGGGATTGAGGTCAACGAGTTTCAAGGGCAATTAGAGGTTTCTGCAAATGCAAAGCGTCCTGGCGACGACACGCGCTCGGGTAAGTAGAAGGGTTCTCTGTTAAGCGATCACCCACCTGGGTCGACCACTTTAAGAAATGTAGAACTCCTGAATATATAGATCAGTGGCTAACTTCATCAACACCACAATGGAGACCTCAATTACTTCAGCATTTGCAGATTTTTATATGCAGAATCGAGAAAATCAAAGGGAAAGGAAAGCATCACAATCGTCAATGCTAAACATCCTATCCGAACAACCATGCAACCAATGTGTACCTAAGGGATAGGTTTACCGTTAGGGGTGTAATTTACATCCAACGCATGGGGCAGGAGATTGTGCACTCTGGTAAACATCGGATCTTGGTTTCCCAGAGACATTCAAGTAACCCACAGCGCCTTTATCCAAGCGAAATATGGCATGATCCACAAAGGCATAGGTCCCAGGAACAACCATCTTCATATCGACGATTGTCGCGGCACCTGGGGGAACGCTGACAGTCTGTATAAAGTGTCCAGGGGGACTCACGACATCGCCGTCGCGGTACACGTTTCTAAAGTTGCTACCGATGACGTGGAAAGAGCTCGCCAAGTTCGGTCCTACGTTCCCAAAGTAAACGCGGATAGTTTCGTCGACATTGGCCTTGAGAGGTCGGTCTCTTGTCATGGCGGACTCGCTCCCGTTGAAGACGACGATGTTCGGCTCCTCGCGCAGCGCGTTTGGATACGAAAACTCCACCACCGACGACCGCCGTCCATCCTCAAGCACCTCAGGCGGCTCGTGGTAGAATTCGCTCCGCATCACGTAGTATTCCCGGTCCACGGCGGGTAGATCCCCTTCCGCCGGCTGCACGTACATGAGTCCATACATCCCGTTGGCGATATGTACGGGCACCGGCGCCGCGGCGCAGTGGTACAGGTATAGTCCTGGGTGCAGTAGCTTAAACCTCGCTGTCTTGGTATCATTCTCTTCTGCTGTTTTCAGCGCCGCCCCGCCCCCAGGCCCTGTAAAGGCGTGACAGTCGATGTTGTGCGGATTACCCGCCTGGTCCCGATTCGTCAGGGCCAGCTCCACCACGTCACCGACTCGCGCTCTGATAAACGGCCCCGGAACCATATCATTGAACGTCCACTGTTCGTACTTATACTGGCTCGTAAGCTGCGCTTCTTTGGTCGTGGTTGTCAGCGGCACTTGGAGGAGCACGGGATAGTCTCGGGTAATCGGTGGAGGAACGAGCGGTGCGCTTGTCAGTATCGCCCCCTCTTTGGGGAGTTTCGATATTTCTAGCGACTCCTTTTCAAGAGTCTCGTAGATTTGCAGACGTCTATCCGTCGTTTGGCATGGTCGCACGGGCGCAAAGGAGATAGAACGCTGGGTGGGTGTCGGCTCCGGTGTCACCACCGGAAATGGCTTTTTCCCAACATTAGGCGGTACTGGCTTCCCTGAGGTGGGGGTAGGGGTTGGATTCACACCTGGCGGTGCCCAGTCCATCCGAATTGCGCCCCGACGTCCACTATACAGAAACATTCCGAGTGTGACTGATGTGGAGAGCACTAAAACAAAAACTAAGCGAGTATGATGTGCATAATGATTGGTTCTGGTTTTGGAGGAAACGGTGGAAATCCCACGTGCTGGAATCCACCCAGCTCCTTGTGGTGATAGTGGTAACAAGATGAATCCTCTGCTTTCCGCTGTGGAATGCTGTCTGGTTGTTGACGCTACTCTCCAGGATGTCCTCAGCGGAACACGCAGGTAAATCATACTAGCATTCATTATTTGTGTGCAAGAGAAGTACGATTATTTGCTCAATTTGCAGAGAAAAGGAAGAGTGCACACTTTGAAATACCAAAATGTGAAAGGTAGAGGGTGAAGAGCATAGGAAGGAAAACGTAAAAAGGACAACTTCTTACTCATGGTACTGACTTTCAAGACAAAATCGCTCCTCTTCTTTGGAGGCTTTGGGACGTAGAGTCTGCCCACAAAATTTCATCGAGGCCAGGGAGGACGTAAGGGGATGCAGGAAGCGCTGGGCACATCCAGATAAAGTCGATTTTCCGAATCACAGCTGCTGGGGGGAGCCGCGCGGCGTTCCGTCGCACTTTGCGGGACGACGCCGCTCATTATTGATGGAGCGTTGATGGGTCATTAGAGGTGCCACGTTGAACGTTGCGGGGGTTTCTTGGGCTGCCATGCATCCACTGACCGTCCCGTATGCGCAGTTCGCCGGAAACAATCTCACGCATAACGCAGATCAAATCATGAATAGCCACGTCGAGAAGTTCATATGCAGTAGATCTGCATTCGAGCGTGGCGGAGGATGGGGAGGAAGAAAGAATTGTTACCGGTGGACAGAGCCGGCGGCTACACAAGGATACCCGGCACTCATCAAGCACCCAGCGCTCAAGGAAGACGATTGGCTGACGCTTTCTTCCGAGAAGCTTGGCATTCAGCCCACCCATCAGAGACATAGATATCGATGTCTATCCAAGGCACCGTCATAATTCCTCTACCGTTACAGAACAGGTTTCATAGAAGCTCGAAAATGTGAATATTAGGATGAGATCCATCTTCCTTTGTTCGATCAGCGTCCTTCTAGCGACTAGCTCCTTTAGCAGCTTCATAAGTTGAACCACGCATTTTGCAAAAGCTCCCTTGCTGTCGGTCTGTCCCTTGGATCTAATTTCATCATTTTCGCGATGAAGTCCCTGTCTGGCCGTGCGAGTTCATCGTCTTCGGACATAGAGAACGGGAGCCACTTTTGGTGAAAATGTCATTGAACGGCCCGAAGCGCCTGACTTGCTCAACGAGCACCCAAAAAGCGTAATGTTCATCGTCAAAAGGAACATTTGCTGGCCTACAAATATGCCAGTTTCCGCCGAATATGAGACTGATCAGCTGCACAGATCAGTTCGAGATGTCTGGCAGAAGGGGTAGTCAACTACGTACGGTGGCACCGAGAGACCATATGTCCGTCGGCGGCCCCCATCTGAGATTCAATTGTGCCTCGGGACTTCTGCATACTGCGGCACTGATCACGTGACTTTCTTCGAGCGGACCCGCGTTTGGATTAAACCGATACACATCGCCACAATCTCCCAGCGCAACTCTGCTGAAGCGGGTTGCGTCATTACCATAGTTGATGAGAACGTTGTCGGGCTTAAAATCTATCTCAAATATAGCATTAGAACAGCAGTTGGCCGTGTGATAAACCATGGTTACTGACCAGTATGCACAAAGCCACTGTCATGGAGCACAGCAAGCGCTTCGAGTACAGTGCGAGCAACGACTTTCACGTCTGAACCTTCCAGTCTTTTCCGACTGCATACGTCCTGAAGGTTGTCGTCCAGGTACTCTAACACCAACGAGGAAGGACTTTCGATGTTATCAATCATCTGACGAATGCATGTGTGATTTGTACGATCTCGATGTTGGAAATAGGGAACAGTACTACTACTGTTACCTATCCGGTTAGTCACCTCGGCTCCATCGCCCTATAGGGCGGGCGCTAGTGGCTCAGAGTTTTCACCCCTTTCCTCCTTCCGTAGCCTTCCTACAGTAGTTCAGCTTAATAGTTCAATCCATCTACCTATATACGCACATGCTCCTTCTGACCCTCATATACCATTACTCGAGAATTTCGCGCTCAATGCTCAAGAGGTGTGGCGGCGCTCTTGATGACCACCTGGCGAGCGTTCTCATCACTGCCGCCTATTCAGCCAAGGACAGCAGCGCCTAGACACATGGTATGGTAGCTCACATAGGCTTCCAAACATCTCGATCCTTCGTAAATTGCTTCAAAACCTTGTACGAGCTTACTTTGCCTCTTAGCCGATGACCTACTGCTAGAGTTGCGGCGACCTCGCCGGTCATGCTCAGAAGCCGAGAGGTAAGACGCATACAGGCACAAAGAGGAGCTGACTGGCAAGAGAATATCGGTGTTGACTGCCAAGTAAGTGAAAGCCATTCACCAAAATAGATGCCCAAGGATTTAAGGCGGCTTGCATGCCTACGACGCCCTCGCTCTAGCGCGGGGGTTACGCGTGTTTCAAAATCTGACTCATTTAGCTAGATATGCAAAATTTGGGTGGCTACTATCAGCACTTGATCTGCAGGATGCCAACCTATTGATTTTAGTCGACCAGTATGCGCTTCTCTCGTGATATTCTATGGCTCAAGAGTGGTCCAATCGCACGCTCAGGGACCGGCTGTGGAAATGGCTCTGATCAAAGATAAAAGCTCTCTACCCCCAGAAACTGCCAAAGTTGTTTCAAGGTTGGTCTCCGTTTGACAAGGATGCTACCAACACTGACAACCATCCAGAGACAGCGAGCATCCAAGCAGCAATGATCAGCGAGAGCACTACACTATGTGCTGTTACGACTCAAAGGGTAATTTTCTCAAGACTATCCATGTACCTGTCAAAGAATGAGTCCGTCGAAGACATGGCCACAGGAGATGATCTGGTCAATACTTCAAAGGGCACACGTGGCAATGGGATGATGTTTTGAATGAATGCAAAACCTTGTGTAGAATGAGATTGTCGCAGAACCAGCCTTGGACGTTCATTACAAACTATGTCGATCGTTAGAAAGAATGTCACCAAGGATTAGCATTTTAGATCCTGACTAAATCATAGATAGTGATCAGAAATAGAAAATGGTCGCTCCGAACGTAGATTCCGTAGAGCTGTGTTTGGGTTGGAGCAAACCAGGCGTATTGCTGGACGACTGGCAAAACAACCGGAGCGCGGTAGACAGGTAGGGAGGAAGAAACAGATAGAACGAGTGCAGCAGGCCAGGCTTTGTAGGAAACACTGGGGGCAGAGCATGTTACCAAATACTGCATCCAGTTTTGCACGCCCAGGGAGCCCATTGCGGCGCCCCTCCATCCTGCTGGGGTTCGCCGTCTAAACTTGACGAATTCGAGCTGAAGGATGCAAGGCGAGTCACGAGAATCGACCGTTTAGAGAGCAGGAGGGAGCAGTGCCTGCGCAGTGGGTGAGTGAAGGTGAGTTGGAGTGAGCAGAGGGTGACGCGACGGTGCGTGGTGGGTGAGCAGAGCGGCGGAAGCTGACTAACGCGAGTTGGCGGGCAAATACATCTTGATGGGCCACCCTACCTGTATCGTAAGAGGATCAGGGAGTTTTCATCACGTGATGGAAGTTCTGTGCCCGGGGAAAAGAACTTCCATCACGTGACCAGACCATGGGAAGTGAGAAATCAGGGACGGCGTGTAGATATGAGATACATAGAAGGTAAATAGAATAAAAAGTAGACGTTAAATAAGGGATGGATTTAATGGGCATTGTTGTTGCGGAAGGTGTGGCGACTGAGCAAGGAATCGGGAATACTCAAGGCAGTACTCGCCAATCGGTAAATCCCTCAAAAATTGAGGGGAGTACTGAACCGGGGAGCACTCGTTGAGGGAGTACTCGCCACAGGTAAATCCTTCAAAAACTGAGGGTAGTACTCGCCGGGGGAGCACTCCCCAGGTGAGTACTCCCTCTAGTTTTTATAGGATTCGCCCCTGGAGAGTATTCCCTTTGGTAGTACTCCCCCTACGAGTACTCCCCTGGTGAGTACTCCCTCTAGTTTTTGTAGGATTTGCCCCTGGAGAGTATTCCCTTTGGTAGTACCCACCCTACGAGTACTCCCCTGGTGAGTACTCCCTCTAGTTTTTGTGGCATTTGCCCTTGGCAGTACTCCCCCTACGAGTACTTCTCTGGCGAGTACTTCCTTTAATTTTGTGGGATTTATCCTTAAAGAGCACTCAATTTGGTTGTACTCCCCCGACGAGTACTCGAGCCATGAAAGCACTCATTCATTGGCTAATGTCAAAGTGTCGCGATCTCACCGGGTTCGAAATAGTTTACAATTATTTAAATTGAATGACCGAGTTTGCTGGAATTGAATTATCGACCAAATCGACGATACTTTGCGTTAGCTTCTATATAGCAAGATCTTTTGGATGGTCAATGAGTCGGCGCTACTGTAATTAGCTAACAAGACTTCCGGTGAGTATGCTGATGGTGTGAACACTTTTGGTGTGAACCACGCCTTGTGGTGTGGACCACTTTTGGTGTGCACCATAGCTGAGGGTGTGAACCACGCCTCGTGGGGTAGACCATTTTAGGTGTACACCACTGCTGGTGGTGTGGACCACGCCTCGTGGTGTATACCACTTTGGGTGTACACCACAGCCCGCTACTAGTCACGTGATGAAAGCTCCTTGTTCTCGAAGCTTGTTGGTGCGCCTCATCCTTCTTCAGCATCCACTTCTTGCTCCTCATCTCCAATTCTGGATCCTCCCGCTCCACTGGCATCCCCAAAATACGTTAACTCAGGAGGCACTCTGAAAATGGCCCGTGATTGGGCTGGTTAGGTGGTGCATGTATGGTCATCCAGGCTCTCCTAGGTAATTTCTCCCAGGAGATTTCTCCTAGGGCTGAAGGTACAGCTCGGGTGAGTTGGTATTGGATCAAGAGGGAGCAAGCTGTGTTAGGCCTCCTGGGAAAATGGGCTCAGGAGGCCTCTTCTAGGAAAACCGAAAACAGTAGAAGCGTCTGACACCCGCTAGTCACCTGAGTCTATTTACACGTAGTTAGCCTTGCTCGAGCCTTGCTGAATAACCAACACTCTTACAGGAGGCTGAGAAGGAACTAGCCTTCCGCAGTGTCATCAAGAACATACCAGACTTAGTGTAATGTACCTTGAAGCACGTTAGACACTGTTCGATTCCGTCCAAGCAAATCAACTGTAATCTAGATAATCGTTGGCACCTCTGTGAGTAAACGGATTAAGTGATGAATTAGGCGATCTCTTAGACGTCGAGGCAATCATGAGGGTTGGTGAAGAAGCAATGCACTTTCTTCTTGGAACACACGTTCATAGAGGTACGACTTTACCAGTCTTCTACCCTGCGACAGATCAGTTCCACTGCAGCGACAATACTGCAGGCTCACCTCCGACTCACCAGTAGAAGCGAGCCACGCAGTATTCACCTGCAGGATTATCCCTATATGACGTCTCTAGCATGGCCAGAAGATCAAAGACTGTTGACTGTCTGTGAAATTTGCGTAGGCTTAATGCCGAGCATTCAAGGGCACCGTATCCAACAATGCGCCATGTTGGTGAACACAATTGGACTCTCAACCCCACCTTCAATGCAGCCTCTTCTTAATATGGGAACGTCTTCCCGCAAGAACACGAATACTTTTTTCACCTGAGATAGTTAATAGAGTCGCCGCCTGACGCCGCGAGCCTAGCCCGCGAGGTGCTTCTAGCTAGAGACACCGTGAATATTCGTGCCTTAATTGCTTGAAGCGTTCATCTGGCGAGAACCAATCTTCAAGTGCACTACTGATGAACCTGAATTTCTTCGACATCAAGCTCTTTATCTAAATGAAAGCGCTTATTCTAGACACCACTGCATTACAGAGAGCCTATCGCGATATTGCACGATAATGGCTAATGAAGGAGGAGAAGAGGGTTGAGGAGGGGGACAAGAGGTTGAGAAAGGCGGAGACGGATGTTGTTAGCAAGGATAAGGGGAAGGATGAGAAGCGGGGAGGTGCAAGAGCCGGGAATTTGAATCGTGACTTCATGTGCTCGTACGTCGACCACGGTTTATAGCGAGGCTGCGAGCGATTATTGGTAGGAATGATGCCACGACAGGAAGTCAAAGACTCACACCACTGATTCTTGCAGGACAAGCTAGACGTCCGTAAACAAGGGGACAGATAACTTTGCATAGTGGCTTGAACTTACGAAAACCAATAACGTTATCAGTCGTGCGTACTCATGACCAGATCTATGCTCATCTATATGAGCAACAGTTCCCCGTATTTCCTGCTATGGTCTCACAAACAAACACGAAAATATCACAAGACATTCATATTCCAAGCACTCCGATACTGTGATGCCGACGAAGAAGTTCTACGCTGTCGTTCGCGGTGGTGCTCCTGCTCCGGGAATCTTTCCATCTTGGTACAGACACTGCCCTAAAGAAAGGATTAAGGACAATGAATATTAACGAGACACTGTGTTGTATTTAGGGAAACTGTAAAGCCACTGGTGACCGGCTTCAGCGGCAGCCTACAAAAAGCATTTAAGACGCTCGAAGATGCCGAGGCATATATGAAAGAACACCAGGTAACGGAGTATACCAAAATTTCGGACGAAGAACACGTGGAAGGGGCAGGTTGAAAAGGAATCACGCTTGTTCCCTGTGGGAACGGAAGTCAATCTGATGCTAGATCGCCATTCTCCCTCTGCTTCTTCTTATTCTCCAAAATTCATAGCAATGTTATAGTAGAATGACTTCATATATCAACCACCAGAAATATTGCAAATCTCTTATGATTGCCTCAATGCAAGAAATTTACCAAGCTGACATGAAACAAGGCTATGGCGGGTATGGTAAAGACGTGATTGGTCCCTATTTCAGTGTTGCCAGAAATAGCCAATGCAATGCTGCTGCCTGACTCGATTTTCCTTATCTTGCGCCCTTCTGCCCTGCCCTATATGTAATACGTATATAGGGCTGTTTCAATACGAAAATGGTTAAGTGAAATGTTGCTAAGACTGTTGAATATGAACTCAGAGATGGTAAGACATTTCTGTATGGCAAAGCCATATCAGAAAATGAACAGAAATTATTGAATGTGTTTCTAAATGCAGATGTCGCGCAAGCATCTTAAGATCGTATGCTATTAATACCGCTCATCCACAACTGTAAAGAAGGTCAAGAACTAAGCGAACCTAATCTCAGGCTTTAGGCCGCGCTCTTCCACTCAAAGACGAAGATCTTGATCAATTGCAGATTAAACCTTTCCTAAAGACCGAGAATTACAATTGGAAGTAGGCCGTGATGGCATAGAAGAAGACCACCGCCGATGGTACACGCTCGTCTATAGAAGAGTTCACCCCTCACCACGTCATGTGGAGAATACTTGTCAATGAGAGCCCTAGGGCCACCCCGGAGCCGTCCCTGGAAGATCCCCTTACGAGCGCCTAAAACCACTTGCTTGTTCAGGCAATTCTCCCAGGAGATTTCTCCTAGGAACGAGGGTAAGAGTAAGGTTTGATCCCGTTCGATCCAAAACCAGCTCCCAAACCTACCCTCATTCCTAATTCTCCTAGGAGAACTTGCTTAGGAGGGCCCGGAGCGTTCAGGTCGGTCGAGGCTGCTGCCTGAAATAAGATAAGCGACAGAAGTCGACTTCCGATTGGCGCTGATTGAACTTCTGCTATTCGCACCTCGGTATTGCTTTTGAACACACGGTTGGCCATTAGGCATGGCACTCTTCGAAGCGTAGAATGCGAATCAAGTTCTTCTACAAGCGGACGATGAGGATGTGTCGCGCTTCCAGATTGAAGCCCAATGGTTGGTCGTCGTGGTCCGTTAAGTGAGAGGGGTGATACTGCCTCATGTTTCGTGCTGTTTCATATAGGGGACCCCATTTGATCCCTATGGCTGACCGCAAAAGGCGATCTACTTTCGGTTTGCATTTATAGAAAATCGTTCTTGTTGTTTGGGATGAGTCAGACGCTGACTGAATATATATTTCTGTTCCTTTCAATCGCATCACGCTGGGTCCGCAAAACTTCTCTTCGCAACGATGCCCTACAAATCATCAGGATCCTCCTTCATTAAAAGTCATTGGAAGATGCTGAAAATGAGTATGACCCGACTGGCTTTGTTCAGAGTCGCAACAACGAGAACAGGCTTCCTTCAGCCAACCCAGCCTTGGAAGAACCACTGGTGGCCGACCGCTACGACAAAGACCCTGGTGCAGTGGGTGTCTTTCATGTCGGGTCCAACATATCATTAACTGCTTTCCGCCATAAGTCAAAGGTACGAAGCGCTGATGAGTAAAACCAGATCAAAGATTATTTTGCCCTGTTGATAACGCGCAGATCGATACAGGACGCCAGGCGTTCTCAGTATACTTCGACGAAGACGGCGACGCGCATAGATTCGAAGTATCCGCTCCTGACAATCGGAGCTTCGACAGTGTTTGGGATACTGTCGGTCACTGGCTGAAGTATCAGGCGGACCATGAATGGTCAGAAGAGAACCTTGAGTTCGCGATCAAGGCTTTCGGACGGGCGAACTCCATGAGATTCCTTCGGCTCATCAAGGAGACAGATATGGAAATAATACCAGTTGCAGAGTATGAGGATATGGACGACATCGAGGCGGACTGTGAGGAGTGGGAAAAAAGAAGAGGAAGGGTTCTTGACGTAGGAGGCGGCCTCATGAAACTCAAAGCCGAACTGGTATGTGGAGCTGGAGACCAAGGCAGGTACTACAAATTTCAAGGGCCGTTCGATCTAGGAAGAGACCTAGGAGGGGGCGTTAAGATCCGTCTTTGCAACAGGGTTTTGGCTGACAAGGCTACCCTGGAACATTGATCACGTTCACTTCACATGAATCGTCAAAGGAGCGGCAGGTCCGGCTCATTTACATCTTGGCCAGGCTTTGCGAGGCCGCTGACATCTTTGCTGGTCTCTTTATAGGATTCAACGATCACGTGGAGCGGGGTGAGCGGACCATGCATGTTGAATAAATTAATGTGTTCTGAATTAAAGTATGTTTAGCTGGGTGCTCAGGTACTTCATTAAGTATGAAGAGCAATAGAATTTTGTGCAATAGGTAGGCTTGGTCCGGGTCTTGCCACCAGTAGTTATGCATTTTGCTGAAGCAACATCCGCCTAAGTTGATGAGCTGTATGCGCTTAAACCTCTCTCGCGATCTCTGTGTATGGCACTGGAGCGATTTCGTGCGGGCAGCAGGCCTCAGGCTAAATTGGCAAGCGGCCTCGATCCCGCCTCATTTTCATCGACAGTGTCCACAAAGTCTATTGCCGCCTGTCAACCTACCTCTTACCCTACCGCACAGCCTTCAATCGCAAGCCAACTGTGAAGGGAAGTTTCTAATCTCTGTTTCAAGTTCGTCAAATGACACTGGCGTGGATGTAGCAGCGAAGGTGGATGGGAGTGCAGTTGTCGGTCCAGCTTAGCTCACATAATTTTCTATCTCGCTGAGGCATGGAGTGCGGGCGATGAGAGTGTCGATTATGGGGGGGGATTCTGTAGACGGAGGTGACGCATGTGCTTGAAGGCTATAGCAATGGCGGTTCAAAAGAAGCTCAGAAGGATGTTCCTTGCCCTAGTCATGCAACAGGAGTCTTTTGAAGGTCATGAATGTGTATATGCATTAGACTGAAGGCAGCGTGGCGTCTCTGCAGGCGTGAGGATGACGGCTATGCAGAATTACGTAAGCTCTAGGTAGTGACCTGGCGGGTGATCAGGCAGAGGTGTTTGAAGCTTGGTCAACTTCATACTACCAACCTTTACGAACACGATGCGTCTGCTCAATACATTGACTCGTAAGATTCAAGAGTTCCTATCCGAAAGCATTCCTCCTTACGTGATACTCTCGCATAGATGGGAAGGGGAGGAGGTATTATACAAAGATCTCACAGAGCCAAAAAGGAATCCTTCAGCGCTTAAAGGATGGGCAAAGCTGATGTCGTTCTGCTCGTCGGCTGAGGAAGATGGTTGGGAATGGGTATGGATGGATACATGCTGCATCGACAAGAGTAACAGCACTGAGTTATCTGAGGCAATCAACTCGATGTATCAATGGTATAGGGAGGCAGCATTTTGCATCGTATACCTTGCAGATATTTCAGTTATCGAAGATGAGACGGGGACAAAAAGGAAGCATTTTCATGAGAGCGAATGGTTCGAGCGGGTATGGACTTTACAGGAGCTTCTAGCTCCCCGCGAGGTCGTCTTTTACGACAAAAGCTGGAAAAATATTGGAACGAGGACTGGTTTGGAAGCCCATGTCTCTCGCGCAACTAAAATACGCACTGGTAATCTCTCCAGACCTTTGGAAGCCAGCGTTGCGGCGAAGATGTCATGGGCCTCACTCAGGAAGACCTCTAGGCCGGAAGATATCGCTTACTCCTTGCTAGGCCTTTTCAACGTAAATATGCCACTGATCTACGGTGAAGGCGAACGTAAAGCATTCCAAAGGCTTCAGTACGAGATTGTGCGATCCCGAAGGGACGAGTCTATATTTGCTTGGACGGCAAACGACAAGCTCGACTATGCTAGTATGCCTGCCCCTGGTCTGCTCGCTCCTAGTCCGCGATATTTTTCCAATTCGGGGGAGCTCGTTCCTATTGACCTCGATCGTGCGAAAGTGCACGCACCCCGGATACTATTCGATGGATTGGTCTGGACTGTGGAACGCACTTTTGGAACGTGCGACGATCGAGAGATGCTCGCTCCCGACGAAGTTCCGTACATTGCACCTCTTGCCTGCTCAAAGCCCTGGGACGCACATGCACCGGTAAAGCTTACATTGGTGATATCTCCATTCAGCCCTCCTCGTCGAGTGTCTTCCACTAGCCTTGATTTTTTTAGCGAGAACGAGATGCACAATATTCGAAACTCTAGAGCTCGCACGTATCACCTCACTCAGGAGCAACCTCGACCAAACCCTTTTGACCCCAAACCCCGAGACATTCGCCGCGGCTTTACTCTTCGATTGTCTGCAAAGGCCCAATATCAGTGTACCAGACCCAGCAAGTATGGACCAGATGTCGAGCTCCACACCGGTCTTAAAACTGGCGACTACGTTGTTTTGCCCAGCGAAGAAAATAGAGATACGGTGGGTGTATCCATGCGGCACAATACGGGCGCAGTGATTGATGTCGCTTGCCACTCAACTTCCCTTGATAAGCGCCGTTTGGTAATGAAAGTTAACACGCAGACATTTTGGACCGGTCTTGATTTTCCAGATTATTCAAGCGGAGACAAACTTATCAATCTCGGAGATCGCGTCATAGTGTCCCCGAAACCGGGTCAAAATATATCCATCTCACCAAAGCATGGGCTGAGAATGGGTCAGAACGAGATCATGGTAGATATCGATTGCAACTCAGAAAGTTCGATGGATGGCAAAGGCATCTTCAGTGACGATTTAGTTGAAGGAACAAATGATAACACAGATGATTTTGGCATGTGTGCGAGTCCTCATTCAAGTCGGAGATAGTATTAATGCTGTCTCATTACGCCGCTGTGCCCATCTACACTCCATTCCGCGTCACCAGACTCCCACTCGGTGCCCAAAAATCCCACACGACAAAACGACTTGCAAAAATGGGTGCTCTTATCATCATTGTGGGTCGAAGACACGGAACTTGAATCGCCCAAGAAGACAGTTTCTCTTGCCCGAGTTGTCCGATATGGGCGTAACTGAGATGTCGATCAACAAGGTCAACGTCTGGAAAAGATTTGATCTTATATTATACGATTTTGAGTCTGCTCTTCTCAAGATGCCGGGAACAAGGGAATTTTGGCGAACAAGGGATTTTTGGGAACACGGGAATTTTGGCGAACAAGGGATTTTTGGGAACACGGGAATTTTGGCGAACAAGGGATTTTTGGGAACACGGGATTTTTGGGAACACGGGAATTTTGGCGAACAAGGGATTTTTGGGAACACGGGAATTTTGGGAACACGGGAATTTTGGCGAACAAGGGAATTTTGGGAACACGGGAATTTTGGCGAACAAGGGAATTTTGGGAACACGGGAATTTTGGCGAACAAGGGATTTTTGGGAACACGGGAATTTTGGCGAACAAGGGATTTTTGGGAACAAGGGATTTTTGGGAACACGGGATTTTTTCGGTCCAGCCGTGGTGATCAGCCAAGACCGAATCGCGGATGCCAGCTTTCTCGAGCCGCTGGCGGAATTACTCGCGAAACTTGATGCTGAGACGCCCAAGGAAGCATTGCCATTTACAATAAAGGCACACACGAAGGTCATCGAGACAAGGGACACGGCGCACCCGAGGTTTGTCACTGAGATGCTCACCGGCATTCTACGAGCCATTGGGCAGCCGCTCGATGTCCATCGCATCTACAAGCACACACGCGACGGTGTCCTGTGGAAGGACGCACTTAAACCGTGGCGACGTTCCCCTTTGTGGCTGTTCCTTCGCGTTGCATTGCAGACGAGTCTCATGCGTAAAGATGATGAAGAGCCGCACGTGCGGTACAAGTCATTCATGCTCTTCTTCTTGACTCACGTCTTGGAAGGCGCCCTGAAAGCTGCGACCCCTGTCAGAAATGTCAGCTGCAATCAACAGCCAAGAAACTAACTATTGACGTTCATGAGTGACCACTTCCGGAGAAAGATTTAAAGGCGAAGGCCGCGGTGTTTGAGCTCGATGTGCCAACTGTTGTATCCAAATGGCGGGATACCACATTTAGCATTCTTGTCGACATGTTGTCTGTTAAACCTGGCGCTCAAGCTGCACGTCGAGGCAGAGGTAGGCAGCAAGCGGTGTACACACTCCACAGCTACACCGGTTTAGAAAAATTTGTTAAAGGGAAGGCAGGCCGACTTCAACTCGCATCGACAACAAAACCGTTTGTCATCTCGCACTATCGATTTGAGAAAATCTCTCAGGCCAATGAAACCAACGTATGCGTCAACAACGGCTTGAACTATGCTTTGTTCGATTCGAAGGAAACGAGTTGGACGGAAGAGCTTCTAGATTGCTGCGATGTGCGTGAAAAGTGCACACTCAAGCTTTCAGCTGGGCCGTACAGGGGACTGCAGTACACCGTAAAGAACACGATTCACATCTCTAATGAGGTGATTGCGAGCCAAGCTGAGTGTCCGGACGCGCTGACAATGCATGAGTTCTACGCCTTTGGAACTTTGCGGTCAGGTCATCGACTGCAGTGGCGGAACATCGCTCGCGAACTCATCGCTCGTGTGGGTTCATCAGTCCAACAAGCAGGCCAGAATTGGACGCAATCATGGAGAGAGAATGTCCTTTTAGGGTCAGTCCGGTTGGGTTTCTGAGAATGCTGATGGCATTGAGAAGGAAAGGGCAGAATTTCCAAAAGTCTCATATTGGTAGAATTCTGCACGGTGAATCGCTTGCCAGGGAACAGTTCCAAGGGTAAAGAAGTTCGAGTCGGATTCAAATAGAGATAGCGCAAGACTAAATGGCTAGCTCGGCTCCTTCCGTACTTCACCAGGCTGTAGAAACTTCGATATGATCTTAGTCTTTCATTGTCTGGGCCTAATTACATCCATACTAAAAGGCGATGGCCACAACAAGAACCTGATATTCATATGACTGACAGCCAAAAAGTGAGCCACCTGTTCAGGGTCAAACGCGCGCCCACTTTCATTTCTATCATAATTTCATTGAATGCTTAAGCCATGACACAACTAGCATAAGAACGTGAAAGCCTACAATGAAAAGGAAGAGAGGTGCTTATAGATTGATTGCGCCGTCGCGCTGGAACAAGAGCAAGATATATTATATCAAGCATTAATCGGGCGACTTGTTGACAACGGCAGTCTCAAGAGCAAGCTGTTCAAATGTTATCTTCACGCTGTAACAGCCCACTGTCTGACCGACGAACTCACCGGTCGGACTGGCACCGAAGAAGCCCTCTTCACACTAGCATCTCCCTCTATCCGGTCTTTTCCCAGGCTTGAGCAAATGGAAATCGATCTGCTGATGCTCCTTGCACGACTGACCCCGCGCCGCCAGTACTACCCGCAGAATCTCCGGGTGATGCAGGAAGTAGGATGGGAAACACTGCCTTCACTTTCGCAGCACAATTCTTTTTGCAAATCCGTGCGGTCATCTTTCAACTAATCCATACAGATCAACGGATAAGAGACCGAGGTTTAGATTCGGGTTCAGGAACGATATTCAGAGGTCAGGTGGTCATGAAAGTAGGTTCAATTACCAAAGTGACTTCTGCGACGGCGATATATAGAGAGGACAGTAAAACGACACATCATAGCTAAGAAAATTCTGCTCCAGTTCTACAAAGTGCAGAGATATATAATAATGCGACGATGGCCACGTGATATAGAGATATTACAGCCAACTCATGCACTCAACTGAGCGAGATGAAGCAACGACTTATCAAACATCTCTCGCCGGGACAAGGGACATCTTCTCGGACATGTAAATTCCGTGAACCTTGGCGGCATGATTCTTGAAATGCATCATGCTGTTGAGCGTAACGGCAGCACATTCGGGATGGGGAAAAGGACAGGACTCGCCTGGCCGAAAGGTATGACAGCGGTCGAAGTGTCGTTGCAACGAAAATTTACTACCAAGGTTGTGGAGTCGCTCGTCCAAAGGTAGACTGCGATTTCCAAGACAATGAAGGCATTGGTACTGATTGCACCTCAGTGGAAAGAGATGGCAGATCTGAGACTCTGACTCTGACTCAGATGGCTTGGACGGTACAGCGTTCGAGGTAGATTCCGCATCAGCGTCATCCGGATAGCTTTCGATGACCCGGGTTTTTCGTCTTCGGCTGGCTTTGCGGAACCGGCCCTCTTGCAGAGTACAAAGCGACACCAGATCATCCACAACCGAGACCCGCCAACCCACGTCGCCCTCTTCACCGGGCGTTGACGGCGGATCGAAGAAGGCCTGAGCGATGCGAGATCTTTCCACGAAGGCGTACCGAATAGGCCCTGAGGTGAGAACCGTTCGATCGACCGACTCCGCATTCCCTTCGAGTTGCGCTTGAATATCGTTCACCGGAGCGATGGCGTCGTACTCTGCTTGGACCTGCTTCTTGAGCGCCCGCTCTCGTGCTTTAATGAGTCGTTCCACGGCGCGTTTGGCTTCCCGATACTCGTCGTGAATCGGTTCTCCTTCTGCTCGGTACAGAAACTTGAACTTTGATGATCGAATGCGGTGGTAGAGTTGGTCTCGACGGTAGCACAGCGCCTGGGTTTCTGCCTCCTGACGGAGAGACTCTCTCTGCCCGTCGGTCAGCCCCTTGGGTCGTCGCGGGTCGATCAGTCGGCTCATCCGGTTGGCCGCTTGAATCAGCTCCGTACGAGGCTCCGTGCCCCGGTATGCGGCTTGGGTGTGGTACCGGATCATGCGGGACAAGTAGTTGCGGTGGAAAACGGTCGAGTTGGTTTGGTCCATGACCAGGTTGCGGACAGCCTCGTTGGAATTAGGGTCGTCTGATGGATGATCGTGTCATCATTGCTGTCTTGAACCAGAAGTCTCAAGACTCACCGTTGATGGCATTCCCCGTCGCCCGCCGAATACAATAGGTCGTGAAGACTTGCACGAAGCCTGTCTCTTCTCCTAACCGTTTTACCCAGTCGTGATACTTATCGTAGGGGAGCGCCGTGTCGGGCGAGATTTGGAATCCTTGTGTTGTTTGCACAGGCAAACGAAACACTGGAACGTCTAGCACGTCCTCTTTCCACGGGATGGGTTGGCAGTTCAATCCCTTTCGAACGCCCAGCATCAGAACTTTCTCGGGGGTCAGATCGGGAGCAAGGTAGGCATCGTCGTCGCAGGCGAGGCTGATGATGTGGGATATCGCACAGAAAAAAGGATTCGTATCGATGAAGAATGTGTAGGTTTTACTGTAGGCTAGTCAGATTGATGGACTCGGTTTCCTGGCTGTCACTCACGGTCTCTTGCGCTTCTTACGGGACTTGGTTCTGGTGAGTTTCAGCTGCAATGTGAGCGTCACTTCCCCGGTGGTCTTATCGCGCTGAACGAACAAATCCAGGTCCCGATAGGTGATTCCGAGAAGGGCTCCTGGTCGGGATCTAGTGAACGCAGCGACCAGCAAGATCGTCGCAAGTTGAACCCGTTGCCGTTCATGGGGAAAGGTATTTGTGTCCGTCACCCAATGACAGCGCAAAACCTCCAGGAAGTCTTCCGCATCTAAGAGAGGTTTGTCGGTTTCGCTGTCGTCCAGCCCGTGTTCTTCGGCTAGTGAACCGTTGATGAACTATTCCTTTGTCAACCATGTGGGAGCATCGACATTCCCGGCCACTTACATCGAAGATTTGTTTCAAGGTCAACGGGTTGATTCGTCGACCCTTCCATTTGATATATAACTGACTCAGTTGATGCCAGTAGGTCTCGACCGAACTGATTTTCTTGACAGAGTAATTGTTACACAACCAATGAAAAAAGTTCTTGATCCGGCCCTCCGTAGATTTCTTGAGTGTGTAGTAAGGATCGATATCGACGACCTCGCAATACCTAGAAGATCGACGACGTGAGCAAAATCACCAGAGAACGAACATTGGAAGTGACTGACCCTCTCCACAATCCCTCAAGACGATCGATGTGAAGATTGGTCGTATCAGCGTAGAGGGTGGTCGATCGATGGTTTCTATCGACCTTCTCAAATCGTTGGTTGTAATATTCTCGAGCGGAGAGCTTGGTTCCAGTGGACGCGTCGTGAGACGAGTTTGGGTGCCGGTTCTGGGCTTGGAGCGGTGCTTTTCGACGAACCATCCCAGATGATTCTGAGAGCAGCCAAAGTAGAGACTGAACAGAAGAAGATTCTCAAGTACACCAATGCAAAGGGGGAAGTCAGTTGGAGAGGAAGGAAAGAGAAGGCCGGTCTTTATAGGCGTGGAAGTGCTCCAGAAACGAATGCGGCGCTTAGCGTGACCCCGTCTCCTCTTCTCCTCTCTTCTCTCTTGCACTCCTCTTCCTTTTCATCCTTCGCGCTCCACGCCGCAGCGTCCGTGAACGATTCGAGCCCACACAAGACATGGAAGGTCGAGCTCCGGATGTTGAACAGGTGGGTTGGAGACACAAGTGGAATTAACTGCAGGGACGGCGTGGCGTTGCGGGGATTAAAAAACCGCAGGCATCGAACCTCGGGCGCATGAAAAATATAGGGCGGCATGGGCACGGCCGGGGGGCCGGTGCAGAGGGAGCGTAAAAACAGCGTCCAGGTCCCCCGGAAACGGCTACCTTTTCACCCAGATCCAGTTTAAGTGAATAAAAAAAGTTGTATATGACTTGATTCTTGTAATAGTTAATCACTACATGAAGATAATGCATTATTTGTTTATAAAGAAAACTCTGACTGTTGTAGAGTTAATAGAATTGTTCTTTGAAAAAATTGCTTTAAATATGAAATATTGAATGATATAATTATTGATAGAAATAATTTATTTATTAATGTATTCTGATTAGAAATTTGCTTTCATGCAAAGATGAAATGGCGACTAATCATCATTTTCATTTGCAAACAGATAATTAAACAGAATAACAGAATTAAACGCTGAAATATTATTTAAGAATATATTGTTCTGATAAGTAAAATGATTGAGCTGTTAAGACCATGCCTAGAGCGAGTTATAGAGCTACGTGTAAACCAGATGGTAAACGGGTAAACGAGGATTCAAAGCTAAAGAGCGAGGTCTACGAGGTGCGAAGGCTATATGTACAGAGGGAAGGAGAGCGCTAAGCCCGATAGAGCCTTAGGCTCGCTCAAAGGACACGCGTCTCAGTAGAAGGCTGGGCACGCTCGTAACATGAGCTACACTTTTACTCATAGTCAAGTTTATATATTATCAGATAAAGCACTCTTCATTGAGCTGTAGTCTCTTTATGATCATGTATGATTACATATTAATCTTTGATATATGCATTAGAAATGATACTATGGAAAAAAAAGTGTTAGCAGCAAAAAATTCATGATTTAAAATGCTGCAAAACATGCAAAACACATTGATGCAATGATAATAAAATGCAATTAATGCTCAGACAAAGTACTATAAATAAAAACATAAGTTTAAGTTCTTTAATATTAATGATTTAATCATGCTATTTACAAAAAATCTGAAGCAGAAGAAGTTAAGTAAAAAGTTATCAGATAAGATAATAAAATTCTTTCATATACACGAATTTATAGATAAGCAGACGTATCATCTAAATCTTTCAATTATTTATAGAATGAAAAGTAGAAAAATTTTTACAAAAGTGAAAAAAAAGAAGAATCTTATATTATAAAATACAGTGAAAAGAATATTTTATTAAATATAATCAATAAATATTAAATAAAGATATGAAAGAAGTCTTGAAGCTTATAAAAGCTTTTGAAATGAGGTTGGAACATGAGTGAAAAGCATAATTACTTATTTTCAAGCATAAACTCATCATTAGAAAAGAAAAGAATTAGTATATTATGATAGTTTTCGCTCTTTTAATAAGAATGATCACATGAGTATAAACATCAGAACAGAAGAAAAAGCGCAAAGATGTCAAAATGCGTTCAACATAAATGCAAACATCATGAAATCATCATGAGATTATTTTCTCATCAATTATTTCTTGTTAAAGACGTAGTTAAAGTCTTTTTCTTCTTTCTCATCAACAAATTTACTAAAGAGCGTGAAATAAATGCTTCAAGAAATGACAGATTATTTTAAATATATCAGATCAGCTGAAAAACATTAATAAAATAATATCAAATTATAACAGAATTTATCACATAATGTTAAATGTTTGAAACGTTTCATGCAATTTCTTGAAGCATAAGCTTCTGAATTTCAAATGATTTTATTTTCAAATGTTATCATGATAATTCTTCACGCAAGTGACAGCAGTAAACTCTTTATATAAAAGCTTTTAATGTGTAGTAAAAGTCATTAAAGCGATGCTTTCTTCTTTATTCTCAATTGCACTATCATGAATCTTCTTCAAATGAAAAGATTTATTAACAGATAAAATGCAGATGTTGAGAATTTAAACATCAAATTATGAGCATTTAACAAATGTATTGAATAAATATATTCACTGTGACACAAGCATCATTACTACGCGCACAGTGAGCACACTTTCTGTACATAGTTTTCTTCTGAAAGATAACATCACATCAAACATTCTCAATGTGTAGAACTTGAGCACACTTTATATAAATAACTTTATTAAGAATTTCAGAAGCAGCAATACTTCTTTCACTTATTCTCACAGTTGACAGCTGAAAAACATTAGTAATAACATCAAAAAGTGAAACAATAAATCTTTTCATCATTTTCTGATTACGCAAAGTCTGTGAGTTTAACAAAATCATTGATGAAGCATTAATAATTTTTTTTTTTCTCATCATTCTTTCTTCAAAAGCTGAAACATGCTTAAAAGTTTAAGAAGTGAAAATAATGAACGTTAAGTTCAGATTTAACAATGTTTGCATCATCATGATTGATTTAGCATCATCAGCATCAGCAGCATCAACAGCATTAATAGTTCAATAATTATGTTAAATTAATGTTTTTTGAGCAGATTTATGATATTGTTAATTGCAGTAATAGTCATGAAATCTCAAGTTGTAATATTATTTACTTTTGCAATAATTTTGCAATAATTATCAGTTGATTTTACAATCTTTGAAGCTTGCTTCAACTTTAATACTCTTTCACGCATCATTTCAATGCTTGAAACAGAATTCTTAAGTAGATATTAATGTTGTTATTTATACAAAGCAATTTTCTATCAAAGTTGTGATAAGAATTCTTGTACAGAATAAAGATGAGTTGAGAAAAAGACGAAGATTAAGAAAAACTGAAAGAATAATAAACAAAACAATGAATATTATTCACTCTTGTTTACATTTTATTATCAACACAACATCATTTAATTAAAGAGTAAACAATGTTTATACATCATCAATACATAATTGATGCTATTATTTACATTAACTACACATAACATATACTATTAATAATGTCATTTACATGCATTATAATTGAAAATAAATTGTTGTTCAATTGAAAACTTTTTTTCCTTGTTTTTTCATAGAGATTTGAAGATTTTTATCAAGAACTTTTAGAGTGAAACTTTGAATACACATCATTGTTTATAAAAATAAACAAAGATAATAATTATTGAGATTGAGACTGAGAATAAACTTACGTGGAAAAGAAGACAATTGTCATGATGAATTGACACATAGAAATTAAATCAAAGACTAAAGTTATAAATTGAGTCAAAAATCAGATCTGAGTTAACTCTGAAACTCTGTGACTCTGTCAAGACATCATTTAGACTACGTCATATCTTCAACTTAATACATTATGAGTTATGTTATGTTCAACTTGACAATGCTTGATAAACTCTTTATAATTAATCAAGTTTCTCAAGTTATTGAGAACTTTTTAATAATTAACTTTATCACAAATATATATTGATTCTGTGTTTATTTAAAATATCACATTATCATATTATTCTTATAAATCTTGTTTATTTCTCTAATAGATTTGATCATCACAGTTTTATTTATTTCAAACTTTTTTAAAAATGATGATTTGATATTTAAGCATGACAACAGTAACACAGTTGCAACAAAGTCACAACAACAATGTTTCAATATTGCAAAACATTATTTCAAAAAATGAACATCATACAATGAAATTTGAAAAAAAAAATGAAAATGAACTCTTTCTTGATATTAATAAACAGCTGACTTAGGGAATGTTTCAATGTAATGAATTGCAAAAGAAACAAAAGTTAACAGCTTTTTATTTAAAGATAAAAAATCTTTAAATTATTGAAATCATGAAGAAAAATTATCAAACTTTCATTCAAGTCTTTATTAAAAACTTGAATAATATATGCATCATCATCTTCATCATCTTCATAATGTTAATAATAATAAAATAAAGTCATTATAAAATTGTTTTGCAGAAATGTAGATTCTCAATGTTTTTAAAAGAGTATCATGATAAAAACATAAAAAAAACATAAAAAGTGAATTTATGACATTAAAATCTTATTTTGAATTTTTTTTTAAATATTTTGAAAGTGATGAAGAAAAGATTGTATTCTGTATGTCTTTTCTTAAAATAAATCAAAGAAACTTTAATTCAATCATAAAAAACTATATTTGCAACTCAATAAATGTCAGGACCGTGCCTAGATGATACAACCAATGGAGGTCAGGGTTGATAGTGCTTGATCTTTAGAGGTAGCTATAACTGAATATTAAGAATACAGAAGAAGGTTGGTACAAAAGCTTCTATTTA